>Ga0209645_1001820_pt1 | contig 10435 bp, 13 predicted proteins | sample ETNvirenome_6_30_FD_184070 | JGI IMG/M metagenome (GOLD analysis project Ga0209645, IMG submission 184070) | Marine viral communities from the Pacific Ocean - ETNP_6_30 (SPAdes) (version 2) | ecosystem: Environmental > Aquatic > Marine > Oceanic | place: Pacific Ocean | collected 2013-06-19
TCATTTAAAGGAATTATTAAAGGAACTATGTCTATAAGTGATGCTTTTAGAAATATGTTTAATCGTATTGCAGATCATTACTTAGATATGGCTGCAAGAATGTTAGCAATACAATTTCAAAAAGGAATTATGGGTTTGTTAGGTAATTTATTTACTGGTTTTGGAGGGGGATCTCCAACTCAAGGTGCTAATTTACCTAGTAATCCTGTAGGGTTTAGTGGTTATTCAAGACCTGCTCAAAACACAGTTCTCACTTCAAGAGGAACAAGATTTAGAGCAGCAGGAGGGCCAGTAAAAGGTGGTAGCAGTTACATAGTAGGAGAACGTGGGCCTGAGTTATTTAGTCCAGGTGTATCAGGAATGATTACACCAAATCATGCTCTTGGTGGTTCAACAAATATTGTAGTAAATGTAGATGCTTCTGGTTCTAATGTAGAAGGTGACGAAGAGCAGGGTAAAGAGCTTGGCCGTCTTATATCAGTTGCAGTACAATCTGAAATAATACAGCAACAAAGACCAGGAGGATTACTTGCATAATGGCTACATTTCCTTCAATTAAACCTACTTATGGTCAACAGAAAAGGTCTGCACCTTTAACTCGTACTGTTCGTTTTGCTGATGGTTATGAACATAGAATTTTATTTGGTTTAGCTCAACATCAAAATCCAAAAACTTTTAATTTTACTTTTAATGTTTCAGAAACAGATGCAGATACTATAGAAACATTTTTAGATGCTAGAGCAAATGATAGTGATAGCTTTACTTTCACTCCTCCAGGAGAGAGTTCATCTTCCGAATTTGTTTGCGAAGCATGGAGTAAATCAATACCATATAACAACAGAGCTACGATTCAAGCCACTTTTAGGGAAGTATTTGAACCAGCATCATAATGTCAGTAAATTCAGCAGTATTTAGTAATTTACAATCTATTAATCCATCAGCGATTATTGAATTATTTACTCTTCAGTTATCTACTGCATTACATGGTGCAAATACAATTTATAGATTTCATGCTGGTAGTAATCTTAATGCAAATGGAAAAATAGTATGGGCTACGAATGAATACCTTAGATTTCCTGTACAAGCATCAGGTTTTGCTTTTCAAAAAGGACAGTTACCCAGACCTAGAATATCTATTAGTAATGCTACAGGTTTAATTTCATCAATACTCTTATCTGTAAATGAAACTACAACTGGTAATGATTTAACAGGAGCTACTGTCACAAGAATTAGAACATTAGCTAAATTTATTGATGCTGTTAATTTTGCTGACGGAGTAAATGCAACTGCTGATCCTACTGCTGAGTTTCCGCAAGAGGTATATTCAATAGATCGTAAAGCAACAGAAACTAGAGAGATTGTTGAATTTGAACTTGCTGCACCAACAGATCTTGCTGGAGTTCGTATCCCAGGTCGTCAAGCCACTCGTTCAATCTTTCCTTCTATTGGTACGTTTGTTCAATGAGTTGGAAATATAAAGCACTACTTCATGCTAAACGTGAAGATCCAAAAGAATCTTGTGGTTTATTATTAAATATAAAAGGTAAGGAAAGATATTTTCCTTGTCGTAATCTTTCAATGACAGAGCATCAATGTTTTATTATTGATCCAGAAGATTATGTAAAAGCAGATAATACAGGAGAGATTGTTGGTGTTGTTCATAGCCACCCTATAACACCTCCTACCCCTAGCCAAGCAGATAAAATTAGTTGTGAAGATAGCAATTTACCTTGGTATATTGTTAATCCAAAGACAGAACAATGGGCATATTTAGAACCTTGTGGTTATAAGCCACCTTTATTAGGCCGTCAGTGGGTGTGGGGTATAACAGATTGTTGGAGTTTAATTAGAGATTGGTATAAAGAAGAAAAGAATATTGAACTTAGGGATTGGGAAAGACCTATGACTTTAGAAGAATTTAATAATAAACCTATGTTTGAAGATTGTGCTTGGCGAACTAATTTTAGAGAACTTAGACCAGAGGAAAAATTACAAGATGGAGATGTTTTATTGATGAGTATTTTGCATCCAACTTTAAATCATGTAGCATTATTTTTTGAAGGTGATGTTATTCATCATTTGACCGATAGACTATCTTGTAGAGAGCCTTACTCTGAATGGTTGCTAAAATGTACAGGAAAGAGGTATCGCTATGCTTCGTAAATTAAAGTTATATGGACAATTAGCAGAATTTATCGGACATAAAGAGTTCGAGATAAAAGTTAATAGTGTTTCTCAGGCTGTAAGTTTTTTAATACATAATTTTCCAGAAGTAGAGCGTTTCATGGGTCCAAAATATTATCAGGTAAAAGTAGGTGATTATGATATTGATAAAAATGAATTAGCATATCCTGTTGGACAAGAAGATATACATTTTATTCCAGTTATAAGTGGTGCTGGTAGAGGAATGGGAAAAGTATTGTTAGGTGCTGCATTGATAGGAGCAGCTTTTTTAAATCCAGCGTTAGGACTTAGTTCTTTTGCTAAAACTCAAGTGGGGTCGGCAGTTGCATTTGGTAAACTAGGATTTTTAACTAAAGCAGCAGTATATGTTGGTGCTTCTTTAGTATTGCAAGGAGTTTCTGATTTATTATTTCCATTACCAGAACCACAAAAATTTAATTCAGAAGAAGATCCACAATTATCTTTTAGTTTTAGTGGAGTGCAAAACACATCAAGAGCAGGTACTCCTGTTCCAATAGTTTATGGTGAAATATTTACAGGAAGTGTTGTAATAAGTGCAGCGATTGACACTAATCAGGTAGAAGCATGACAGACGAAACTAAAATTATTAGAGGATCTGGAGGTCCACCAAAACCACCCCCACCTCCTTATCGTGCTCCTGATACTTTACATAGTAGGAGTTTTGCTACTGTTCAAGATTTGATATCTGAAGGAGAAATAGAAGGTTTTGCAAGTGCATCAAAAGAAGGACTTACAAAAGGAACTACAGCTTATGACAATGCAAGTTTGAAAGATGTTTTTCTTGATGACACTCCAATATTAAATTCAACAGCTACAAGTGCTAGTCCTGTTGATACCGACTTTAACTTTCAAGATGTAACCTTTAAATCTAAGTTTGGAACGTCAAACCAAACTGCAATGAGTGGGATTCCTGCTGAAAGTAGATCACCTACTGCTGTTGGAGTTACTGTAACTACTTCTGCTCCTGTAACTAGACAAGTTACTAATACAGATGTAGATGCAATTATTGTTACTTTAACTTGGCCTCAAATACAGGTAGCTGAAGATGATGGAGATATAAGAGGAGATACTGTCGAATATAAAATACAAGTTCAATATAACTCTGGTGGATATACAGATGTCATAAGTACCTCTGTTAGCGGTAGAACAGCAGATGCTTATGCCAGAGATCATAGGATAAATGTTACGGGTGCTTTTCCTGTTGATGTAAGAGTAGTTCGAGTTACGGCTGATAGTACAGAAGCTAATAGAGTCAATGCTTTTCAATTTACTAGCCTTCAAGAAGTTATAGATAACAGTTCAACCTATGCCAACAGTGCTTATGTTGCTCTTCGTTTAGATAGTAAACAATTTAATCGAATACCTACAAGAAAATATCGTATCAGAGGAGTAAAAGTAAGAATACCAGGAGCAGGTGCATCTAGTTCTGGCACTCCCACTGTGGACAATGCTACGGGCAGGATAGTTTATCCAAGTGGTTACATATTTAATGGAGTTATGGGTGCTGCTGTTTATACCAACTGTCCTGCGATGTGTTTACTTGATTTGCTCACGAATACTAGGTATGGTCTGGGAAATCATGTTACTGATAGTAATTTAGATTTATTTAGTTTTGTAGCTGCCAGTAAATATGCAAATGAAGAGGTAGATGATGGGACAGGATCAGGTGCAAAAGAAGCTAGATTTAGTTGCAATGTAAATATCCAAAGTCCAAAAGAAGCATTTGCAGCAATAAATGATTTAGCAGGTGTTATGAGGTGTATGCCAATATGGTCTGCTGGTTCTGTAACTATATCTCAAGACAAACCAACTACAGCAAGTTATTTATTTAATTTAGCTAATGTTGGAGAGGCAGGATTTACATATCAAGGTAGCAGTTTAAAACAACGTCATTCTGTTGTTTCTGTCAGTTATTTCAACATGGATTCAAAAGAAGTTGATTTTGAAGTAGTAGAAGATGCAACAGCAATATCTAAATTTGGAACGATAGTAAAACAGGTAAAAGCATTTGCTTGTACATCTCGTAATCAAGCTGCAAGATTAGGCCGTGCAATACTCTTTGCTGAACAAAATGAAAGTGAAACAGTTACATTTTCAACTTCAATAGATGCAGGTATTGTTGTTAGACCTGGATCTGTTATTGAAATAAACGATCCAGTAAGAGCAGGAGCTAGAAGAGGTGGTCGTGTTGTAGCTGCAACTACCACAACTATTACTATTGATGCACTTGAACAAACAGGATTACCAGTGCTTAATGACAATCCAACAATAAGCGTAATTCTTCCTGATGGAACAGTAGAGATAGGTTCAATATCCGATTTTACAGGTGCAGTTCTTACAGTTAACAGTGTTACAAAACCTGATGGCACAACTGCTTCTGCTTTTACTTCCGCACCAAATGTAAACTCACCTTATCTAATATCCAGTACAACTTTGCAAACTCAGTTGTTTAGAGTTATTCAAGTTGCGGAAGAAGATGATATAAATTACACAATTTCAGCTTTATCTTATGTAGAAGGTAAATATGCGTTTATTGAAGATGGAACTGCACTACCTACAAGAACAATATCAGTATTAAATGCTCCTGCATCTCCTCCTAGTAACTTAACAGTATCAGAACAGACAGTGGTTATAAATAGTATTGCTAGAAGTAAACTTATTGTGGATTGGCAACCACAAGTAGGTGTTACGCAATATCTTGTTAATTACAAATTAGAAAACGGAAACTATACTTCTCAAGTTGTATTCAGTAGTGACTTTGAACTTTTGGATACTGTAAAAGGAACTTATACAATTCAAGTATTTTCATATAACGCAAGAGGAGAAATATCTTCAAACTTTACTGAAACTACATTTGTAGCTCAAGGTAAGACAGCATTACCAGAAGATGTTTCTGGACTTACTATTGAGCCTATTAATGAACAGTTTGTAAGACTAAGATTTACACAGGCAACTGCTATAGATGTTTTACATGGTGGTCGTGTTTATGTAAGGCATACAAATCAGACAGGTGGTGCAGCTACATTTCAATCCGCACAAGATGTAATCGAGGCTGTAGCTGGTAATACAACAGAAGTTATTGCTCCTGCTTTGGCTGGAACTTATCTTCTTAAATTTCAAGACGATGGCGGTAGATTCAGTGCAAATGCAGCAAGTGTAGCTTTATCTATCGTTGATATTTTAGATTCTATTACTGTCAAAACTGATAGAGAAGATACTGATTCAACACCATATAACGGAACAAAATCTAATCTTACTTTTGACTCTACTCTTGGTGGGTTAAAACTTACAGATCCAACTGCAAATGCTAGTGGCACTTATGATTTTGTAGATACTCTTGATCTTGGTGGTACATTCTCACTTGTCTTAAAAAGACATTTTCAAGGAGTTGGTTTTTATACAGGAGATCAGTTTGATAACAGAACAGACAATATAGATACTTGGACGGACTTTGATGGAACTATTGCTAATGATGTAAACGCAAAGATGGCTGTACGAACCACAACCGATAATCCTTCAAGTTCTCCAACATATACATCTTTCAATGATTTTGCTAATGGAACATTTAAAGGCAGGGGATTTCAGTTCAGAATTACTATAGATACAGCAGATACAGCACAAAATATGAATCTTCAACAGGCAGGTTACACAGCAACAATGCCATCAAGAACTGAACAATCATCTGTTATAGCATCTGGAGCAGGAGCAAGAGCGGTTACATTTACAGCACCATTTTTCGTTGGAACATCTGCATTAGGTAACTTAAATAGTTTTTTACCTTCTGTTAATATCTCTCCACAGAATATGGCATCAGGTGATTACTTTGAACTTAGCAGCATATCTGGAACTGGCTTTACAGTTCACTTTAAAAACTCAAGTAATGCTAGTATTGATAGGAACTTTACCTACAGTGCTGTTGGTTTTGGCAAAGGAGGTTAACATGGAGGAAAATAGTATTTAATTGTGGCTGACGTAACTAATTACACTATTGAAAATGCTTCTGGAGCCAACGTAAGAACTGATCTTAATAATGTTTTTGCTGCTATCCAATCAAGTAATTCAAAATCTACTGATTTAGCTTCAAGTCAATGCGTAGCTGGTATGCCATTTCTTAATACCACTACAAACATTTTAAAGATAAGAAACTCAAGTAATGGTGCTTTTACAGAGATAGGCAATATAGATCAAGCTAATTTAGGTTTATTGTCTAAGGCTGGCGGTACTATGACAGGTGCTTTTCTTGCTGATGATGCTGGAAATGCTTCTGCTCCTGCAATAAGTTTTGATACAGATACAGATTTGGGATTATTTAGAAAATCTGCAAATGTAATGGGATTTTCTTCCAGTGGAACAGAACGCATGATATTTGATGCTAATGGATTGACGCTCCAAGCTCAAAATGATCTTAGGTTTGCTGATGCTGATAGTAGTCATTATGTTGGGTTTCAAGCACCAGCTACAGTTTCTTCTAGTCTTACTTGGACATTACCCTCTGCTGACGCTGCTGTCGCTGGCTATGCACTTGTATCTGACGCATCTGGTACGTTAAGTTGGGCTGCTGCTGGAGCAGGTGCAGTTGGTGGAGGCGGTAATGAAATATTCTGGGAAAATGACCAAACTGTTACGCAGAACTATACAATTACGAATGGTAAGAACGCTGGCAGTTTTGGACCGATAGAAATTCAAAGTGGAGCTACTGTTACTGTTGGTGCAGGAGAAACATGGACTATAGTATAAAAATGTATATAATAAACTTAAGTAAAAACATGGAGGGTCGTAAGTAAATAATGGCTGTAGTTATAAACGGAAATGGAGCAGTAACAGGACTTACAGCCTTGCCAGATTCAGCTATGGCAGAGGGTTCTATAATTCAAGTTGTTCAATCTTCAGCTACCTCAAAAGTTTCAAACACTACAACGACATTTGTAGATAGCGGTTTAAGTGGAACAATTACACCTAGTTCTACTTCAAGTAAAATTTTAGTTTTTATTGTTCATTCCGTAAATTTGAAACAGTCAACTGCTAATGGAGGAGGATTTCAAATTTTAAGAGGGTCAACAGTTATACAAGAAGCAGCACCCATAGATAGTCTTAGTAGACCAATTCAAATTTATTTTGGAAATCTTGCTAGTAGCATGGATTTCTATTTTCACCACCCTATACAAGTACTTGATTCACCTTCAACAACTTCAGCAACAACTTATAAAACACAAATGAGACTTGCTATAAGTGGCAACAGTAGAGAAATTCAAGCTCAACCTCAAACAGACGGTTCGACTGATGGTATATCTCGTATGACTTTATTTGAGGTATCAGCATGATTTTAGATCACGACGCAATAAGAAAAGCATATCCAGAAGTAGGGTACATTAATGACGCTACAGGTGCATTTAAGGAAGATGGTACGCAAGTAAGTCTCGACCAAAGCAAGATCGACAGTGCAAGAGCAACACTAGATGCTGAAGCGGTTGCAAACAAGTATAAGACCGACAGAACAACTGATGGCTCTACTGTTTACGCTTCTTTTGGAGATCAACTTGATATGTTGTACAAGGATATAGTCGCAGGTAAACTAGATACAACTGGAACGTGGGCGACCCACATCAAAGCCGTCAAAGAGGCTAATCCAAAACCATGAGTCAAATCAAACTAAAACATAGCGGTGGAAATGGTGTAATAATAGCTGCACCTAGTTCAAACCCTGCGTCAGACAGAACAATTACATTACCTAGTGATGCAGATGGAACGCTTGCAAGAACATCTGATGTTGCATTTAAAAGCGTTGCAATAATAGCGGATCAAAAAAGTTCTGGAACAGGTGGAGGTACTTTTACGGCAGGCTCATTTCAACAAAGAGATTTAAATACAGTTTTATATGACCCAGATAGCATTGTTAGTATTGCAAGTAATGATTTTACGTTACAGGCAGGATCGTATTTTGTAAGAGCGTCAGCACCTGCTTTTGCAGTTAACGCAAATATGTGTTTATTACGAAATCATACTGACAGTGTAAATATTCGTACAGGAAGTTCTGAAGATGCACAACACTCACAAACAAGATCAGTTGTAAGTGCTAGATTTACAATCACTAGTGCAAAAGCATTACGAATAACTCATAAATGTGAAACAACAATATCTTCAACTGGTTTTGGTTCACCAAGTAGCTTTACAACAGAAACATATACAATAGTAGAAATATTTAAGGAGCCATAAATGACAATTAATTCTAATACTGATATACATTTAGCGATTGAGCAATTAGGTTTAAATGCAAACGAATATAGCCTAAATCAATCTGTACCACCTCATAAAATTATTGAATGGAGTTCAGATAATAAAGATTCACAACCCACAGATGATGAATTAAACACAGCTTACACAGCTTGGGTAAATGCAAACGATTACAGAGAAAAAAGAAAAATATCATATCCAAGTATTCAAGAACAACTTGATATGCAATATTGGGATAGCGTCAATGGTACAACTACATGGAAAGATGCTATTGCTAAAGTAAAAACAGACAATCCAAAGCCTAGTTAATTATGTCAGAACTCAAAGTCAACAGTATAAAAGGAACAGGAGCTAGTACGGCAGCTATCACGATTGATAGTTCTTCTGGTGGTTGTACTGCCAATATTACTAATAACCTCACTAATAGAAACAAAATAATAAATGGTGCAATGTTGATAGCTCAACGTGGTACGTCATCTACATCTACTGGTTATCAAACTGTGGATAGACTTTCAACTTATCATGGAAATACAGATGAAGCACCTACATATTCTCAAGCTGATGTTGCGGCTGGAACTACACCATACTCTTTAGGATTTAGAAAGTCTTTTAAAATAACTAATGGAAATCAAACGAGTGGTGCTGGTGCAAGTGATGAAATTCAAGTTGATTATGCTGTAGAAGCACAAGATTTAGCTAATAGTGGCTGGGATTATACTTCAGCATCTAGTTTTATAACTTTGTCATATTGGGTTAAATCAAGTGTTGCTCAAGAATTTAAAGGACATATTTTAACTAAAGATGGTACTCAATATAACTTTCCTTATTCATTAGGTAGTTTGTCTGCGAATACTTGGACTAAAGTTACTAAAACAATTCAGGGCAATCCTAATTTACAAATTGATAATAATAACGGTAGCGGATTACAGATAAATCTTTTTAATCAAATGGGAACTGCCTTAACAGGAAGTGTTACAGAGGATACTTGGGCTCCATTTAGTGCTAGTACAAGAACACAAGACCAAACATTAACATGGTACACAACAAATGATGCAACCTTTGAAATTACGGGAGTTCAGCTTGAGGTGGGCAGCGTTGCAACAGATTTTGAGCATAGGTCATTTGGTCAGGAGCTTGCTTTATGTCAAAGATATTTTTATAAATATGATATTGGAGGAATACAAATGAATTTAAATAGAACAGGTGGAAGAAGAACAGCAAATGTATATTTCCCAACTACTATGAGAGACAATCCTTCAGTAACAATTACCACTCAGTTTGATGATGGAGGTGCAACAATAGAAGCAGATAATATAAGAACTTATGGTTTTATATTTAAACAAGCATCATCTAGTGCAAGTAATGATGCACCTAATGTCAGCGTATTTACGGCATCTGCGGAGCTTTAATTATGTACAAAAAAATTAAAAATGATCTTACAGGTTTAGACAAAACCGACATGATATTAAAAATTAAAGATAATTCTGGTAACACTATTCCCACAATGTATATACCAGTTAGTGAATCAAACATTGACTACCAAGAGTACCTTGAGTGGGTAGCTAAAGGTAATACTGCGGAGGCATCAGATTAATGGCAATAGCACCTGGAACATATAACATGACCGTTCAAAGAAGGTCAGATCACAGTGTTCCTATTGTGCTGAAAGATAACTCTGGAACGGCAATAAATTTAACAGGCTACACAGTAGCAGCACAGGTATGGGATGAATCACGTTCCACAAAATATGCAGATTGGGCTGTTACTTATACAGATAGAGCAGCAGGATCTTTTTCTATAGCGTTAACAGACACCCAAACAGCTACATTTACTCCAGAAATATTAGCTTACGATGTGTTATTAGTTGATGGATCTGGCCTCAAAGAATATTATTTAGAGGGTAAGATATTTATGAGTGAGGGCTACACAACCACATGAGTCAGGTCAACATTACAACCACTAAAAATACCGTTACTGTTAACGGTGAGACAAGGGTTGT
>Ga0209645_1001821_pt1 | contig 10434 bp, 16 predicted proteins | sample ETNvirenome_6_30_FD_184070 | JGI IMG/M metagenome (GOLD analysis project Ga0209645, IMG submission 184070) | Marine viral communities from the Pacific Ocean - ETNP_6_30 (SPAdes) (version 2) | ecosystem: Environmental > Aquatic > Marine > Oceanic | place: Pacific Ocean | collected 2013-06-19
ACATTCTCAACAGGCGCACTCGGATACAGACTATCGACTGAATCGTAGTCGTATTCGTCGTCATATTGCTTCAACAAAGAAAGCCAAGCAGACTCAAAAGCATTCATTGCCCACTCCCCATTGGGTGCATTGCATCAGGATTATTAGGGTCGTACCTACCACTACCGTGAGTCAAAGGTGAACCTTGTGTTTCATTAAATTTTTTCTGCCTAAGTAATCGATAAGCAGCGTTATCTCCCTCTCTTTGTTCTCGCATCTGTTGACGATTTGCGTAATCTTCACCAAATCTACCTGTCATTGCTCTTGTTCTTTCTAAATTATCCCGTGATTGAGCATTTCTCGCCTCATGCATGTCCTTGAGGGACATAAAATTGCTAGAACCGGGGGGATACTCAACCATATCTGTGATATTTTTCAACAGACTCCAAGCATCTTGAAAGGGAGTCATGTTAATCAAACTCCCCTTCTGAACCGAATAGAGAGTCTCCAAGTTCGCTTGCATTCTGTCTGCGTAGTTGTTCCCGTTCTTCCTGTCTGCGTAGTTGTTCCTGTATGCTAAGTTCAGTTTGTTTGTTTTTATTCATATCCCTATACTCATCAGGTGTCATTTGATGGTAGGCAAGTTGTCTCAAATATTGTCTTCGCAGTCTATTAGTTATCCCTTCTCCGGGGACACGACCTTGTGCGTAAAATTTTTGCCTTGCATCTTCTACTAATTTATCTCTTGAATTAAGTTCTCCTCGCTTAATGGGTGGTAATGGACGGCGGGTATATTGTTGTGTGTAGGGGCTACTTATCTCTTCACCGGGGGAACTACCTTCATTTTCCTTCATAAAATTCCAAGCTTTCTTCATCGCTTTACCATCAGGTGTAGCGGTATCTTCAGGCTTTTTTGGCATTTTTGGCCCAACAGAGATTACTAGAGCCATCATTGGCTTCTTTTTTCCGTCTTTTTTAGCCATTACATTCCTCCTTCTAGTTTCTCATAAAATTATCTGTAAATTTCATTATATTCCTCTTGTGAATTAAAATATGGCCACATAGTCCTTGCTGACCCTAGTTCTCTGAAGACATTTTCAATTTCCTCTTCTGTGAGTCCATGGAGAGGTGGCACGATATCCCCATCTATATTTTCATAGGGAAAGATGGAACCCCTTCTCGCTTGTGATTGGTCAGATAGAGGCCCAGAGCGCTGGCGGGGGCCAAACTCCCTGCCAAAGCCCGCTAATGTTTCTTCTAACCCTTTCATATGCCTACTTCTGGGGCCATGACCTTCCAAAGCACCATAACGAGCCCCTTCTCCCTCTATTGCCACTTTTCTATCAGGAAACGGCATTCTGGACCGGAAATTCCTAACATCTTGTCTTCTTCGCATCATACCAAGAATAGCGGGATGAATAGTACCTTGCCTCCCCATGAGTCCTGTATCACGAGTCATCTCTTGGTCATACATCGTAGGTTGTCGTTCTCCCATTATAAAACCCTGTTGCTCTGGTAGTGCTTTGAGAACTCCCCAAGCTTGGTCAAATGCAGTCATTACATTCCTCCATTAAAATCATCTAGCTTTCCGGGCGGTACGGATATTTAGGCTGACGAACGCCTACCATTGGTAAACCGTGTTTATTGTGATGCTCAGTATCGAAGACGGAGCCTCTTTCTTTTTGTGCAGCGTCAGTCAATTCATAAGACTCATCGCTCTCTCCCTCCCCCGGTCGGCGCTCCCCAGTCATTAGTTGCCTTCGACCTTGGCCCATTATAGTACCATACCTAGAGTTAGGCTTCGGATTCAACGGGTGGTGTACATAATCGAAGATTTTCTCGCCCTCGACTGCCATTCTTTTATCAGGAAAATCTAATCTCCTTGACGGCATCTGTCTTCTTTCCATCATACCAAGAATAGCGGGATGAATAGTACCTGCTCTACTTTCATAATACTGGGGTTTCTCTTGTTGATACTGTATAGGCATTTCTGCTTGGTCTGCATGAAAAGCCTGTTGCTCTGGTAGAGCCTTAAGGACTCTCCAAGCTTCATCAAAGGCGGCCATTACATTCCTCCTTCTAATCGTAAGGGAGTATCAAGATAAATGGGGTCCCTTAGTGGGTAATCTGGTTTTACTCTGTAGTCAGCATGTTCTTCATCAATGATTCGTCCTCCTCGTGGGCTAATTTTGTATCCACCTAAGTTAGTGATATTAGCGCCGTATCTATCAATGTCCTCTACGTTTCTTTTGTTATGAGGCATGGGTTCTGGACTACCAGTTCTTTCTTGTATTCCATACTCAAAACCACTTTCTATCTCGTTCATTCCTGCATTAAACCTGTGAGGTCTTTCTAGCCTTTGTACCTGAACTGTGCCAACGGGTTGCTTTGCTTGTTGTCTACGAGCCGCACCAAGAGCCGCTGGATGTATTGTGCCTAAATTTGCGTAAGAACCGGGAGGTATTTCTCCATATAAGTCGTAGTAGTCTTCATCGTAATCCATTAGGTGGCCATAGGCGGCTGTATCTCCTGAGACAAGTTGTTGCTCTGGTAGCGCTTTAAGAACTACCCATGCTTCCTCAAAGGCATTCATCACATTCCCATTCCCGGCATACCACCATTCATCGGTGGCATTGGCGGCCCACCGTTACCGTTCTCCTTGGGGCCGTTCTTCATGGCCTTCCGCCTATTGGCAGACGCCATTTCCTTCGTCTTGTGGTGCGTCACAAGCGTTTTGGCCTCGCTGTACTCCATCCCTAGATTCTCAATTAGAAAGTCAATGAGGGCCTCTGCGTCCAAATCTTTGTGGCTATACTCCTCATCGGCATCCGGAGGCATAGGACCCATCTTGAGTACAGTCCAAGCGGTATTGAACGCACTGCCCATGTAACGTGCGAGGGAAGCAATGGTCTTTAGGGGTGTCGCTCGGCTGTAAAATTTTTTAAATTTTTTTTAACAACCCTCCAACGAAAATTTTCTGGAGCGCTGTGTGGGGTCAAAAGAGCGCAATTGTTGGCGCAATGTGCATCTCTCCTTCTAACAGGTGGCGCAAAGTCGGCGCAAAGGGTTGTTGTTGTGTACACGTTGCGCGGTTGCACAACAACCACCACGCAAACCATTGCGCAAACACGTTGCGTTGCGCTACGCATCAACAATAGCTCAACGCTACACTTGCGTTGCGCAAATGCACGCCCTTGTGCCCCGTGTCCCCTACCCATACGGTTGGGAAATACACGTATTGCCCTCATGTTTTGCGATAGCCTGAACCCGGCGCAGATGATTCTCTTTAAGTATACCTAGAGTCGAAGACCACTGCATGAGTAGCAATACTGTAATGATAAATGCAACAACGACGAACGCCACCAGTGTCCAGAACACACAACACGTAGCATCCCATATGTACAACGCATTCAATGCGGGTGTAGATGCGTGTGAATTGCAGGACATGGCCCTAGTGAACAACATGGTACTTCGTGTACCCGGAGTTACGCACACAGTTACCCGTGAGCAATTCAACGAATTGCTGAAGACGATAGTGACCAAGGACAAAAACGGAAAGGGTCAGATTGCGTACCCGCAGGTAAATGGGAGGATGACCTCCTTCCGCAAGAGCCACCCAAATCTGGGCGGTGTTTCCTTTGGAAAGTGGGTCAGAGCAAATGTCCCTAACGGGGAGAAGTGGGCAGACAGTGACATCTCCAAGGAGATGGCGACTTACGCCCTGCACCTTGGGGTGGCTCCGGCCACTCCAACCCCTGCGGAAGTCCCTGCACCAGTCCTTTCGGGTATTGACGACCTACTGGCCGGAATTGCAGGGGTTCCAACACCAACACCTGCGCCATCTCTGGAGAGCTGGACAGTCAAGGCGGGCGATGAAGTGAGGGAGTACCTCCTTCCTTCCGAGCCAGTAGCCGTAGCCGAGGAAGCACCTTTGGTGGCTTACTCCCTTGTGAAAGCGTCCCTTGTGGCGAACGGGCTAACAGTGTCCGAAGTCGAGAGGATGAAGGAGGACAGGGCGAGGAAACTGTACAACGCAATCAACAATTGAGTGCGTGACCGCTACCAGTAGCACAATCGAGTAACCCGGACATTCGTAACCCCAGTGATGGCGTGAAGCCGGAGGGGAGTACACAAATCCTGCTCATCGGGGCGGGGGTGCTGGCGTTCAACCCGTCCCACCCCCGCACCCCCCGTTTTCTTCCCCGTACTGCCGAAGCACCGTGCAACCCTGTTGCACAACCATACGGGTGGGAAAAAGCACAGGCTTGCGCAGAGAGCGCACGATTCGGGCCTGTTGCATATCAATTGTGTGGGCATCGTTGGGGTGTTGTATCACCCACCCACCGCATTACGCACATTCGCACACGCCCCCTTACGCATACACGTAGGTACGCATAGACGCTTACGCAACGTGGGGCTTGCATCAATACAATCAATTCAATTATTATACATACACAATAATAATGTGTGTGTAATATATGTGTGTAGGGGCATTGTTGTACACATTCATGTTTCAAACGTCTATACGAACAATGTGAATAACGGGAATAATCGCCCAAGGAGCTTTTTCTTTAAGTATACCTAGAGTCGAAGACTATCGATGACTGTCAAGTTAATCGAAGATACCGAACCTAACCTAGAACGCCCTGTTAATATCGTTTATACTACGTGCAATAACTGCGGAGCAATCTCAAGCGTTGCTGACCTTAGTTCACCCACAGACTACGACAATGCGTATGCATTCACAACCCTAGCTTGTTGTGGAAGAACACCTAACTCATGTATGAGTTTGCACAATGAGATTCCCGATGGCGATGACTTGTTGAACTTCGCATTTAGAGATGAGTATTGGAATGGCTTTCGCACGGGTGAACATAGTAACTCTCCCTTGCTAAAGAGTGCGATGGAGAGGGCTATGTCAAACTACAAAGTAGCGACAACCATTGCACATTTCCTTGTGAACAATGAGATGCAAGATGGCGTGGACATCTACTTCAACGGAATGAAGGTCTGTCCGATAGCGTTGGTGTTGTACGACAATGACAAGATAGAGCTTGAGCAATTGACTTCACATCCTTTGGGAGAGTTATGCAGTAGCCGGGACAACAGAATGGGAGTGTACGTACACTTTGGTACGCAGATGGAAATCGCAGTAATGGAAGGCAACGATGAATTGCAGAGCTTCAAGGAAATCATGTGGGAGATTGACGGTGGACATTGGGAGTTTTTGAATCCCTACGATGGATGCTTCTACCAAGAGGGCGACGTTGGGAACTACGATGGTTACGGGAGCTGGATAGATGACAATACACAGTGAGATAATTGAGTGGAGAAGACACATGAGAGAATGCGCAGAAGAAGAAAGGAGGAATGAAGAATGATAAGAAACTGGATAACGAAGATAGTGAATGAACAAATAACGAACGCCATGAAAGAAGACGGAGAGATAACACGCAAGGTTGCGCAGTACATTGATGTTGATGATGTAGCAGAATACGTACGGATAGATGCATCAACGATTGCGGAGCATTTTGATTCGTATGATATTGCACGGGAGATTGACATTGATGACGTTGTGTACAACATAGACATGAGTGATGTTGCGTCTTACATTGACACAAGTGAGATGGCAGGTCACTTCTCTGCTGAAGACATCGCAGAACACATGAACATCGAGCATGATTGGGCAGAGGTTGCTCGCAACATAATGGAGGACTTGGAGCCGAAGCATTACGCAGAGCTACTCAGAGTGATGACGAACAGTAACCCGGAGATTGTGCAGAAGATGCACGACATGGCTACCATGTTTGCAGGTGTACTCAAGGTCATGATGGGAGGCGAGGAAGAATGAGTAACGAATACGAGCAATTGAGAAGATGGAGGCAGATGCACGATGAATGGGAGACTGAGGTTGTTGGAGTGTACTACGTGGAGGACGTTGGCTACGTCACCGGATTGGCGGAAGCCGAGAGAATCACTTGCTCCTTCACAGGCAAACCACCTGTGTTCGACCATTGGGAGACAGTGGACGGGGAGGACGAGGATGATGTCAGGGCATTGGTCATGCCTGAGTTCAAGGAGGATGAGGAATGAAAGACACAAAGCGAGAAGATATGACTAACGCATTAGTCGCTGATGATATTCTATCTATTAGAGATTCGCTCGCTATTGATGATGAATCATTTCTTGATGCAGTATTGAGAGGTGATGGTTGGATTCCATATAATCAATTGACTGATGAAGATTTACGCAAAGAGTATGAACAAAGAGATTTGGATGGTGATGATGAATGAAAGAAATAGAGAAGATGAGTATGGAAGAATTGCAGAGAGAAGTCAGACGGTTGCGTAACCAAGCTACGAGTTGCGACAAGAAATGGTTCAACCCTAACTGGTGGTGGAACGACAGTGATTGCGATGAGGCTTTGGACAAGTACATCGAGGAAACACCGGAATGTTACGGAACACCTGCTAGGGAATTGTTGAAGGAGTTGTACGAAGGCATCCTATCGCTTGGTGATTTCAGAAGCGGAGTGAACGATTGCAGAGTAGCTACGCTGGACACGGTGAGCAAGAAGCATCCGTCCTACGATGAGTTGCTTGAGAACGAGGGTGGTTGCAGAACGACCTTCACTGTGAACACCGGCATGATTGCGCAGAACTCCTTCGGCACTGTTGCACAGGAGGATGGTGTGGAATTGAAAATGAACATCAGTGTTGGGCCAATGAAGGAAGGTGGTCTGCAACGTGGTTGCTTTGAGTATTACGACAAAGATTGTGAGTGGTACGCAGAGGGTGGACTGTGGTTTGAGAACAGGGAGCTTGTGGACTTTGATGGCTCTTACTCGTTGTCCAAGTACATAGCTGACTGGCTGATTGAGCAGGGGTTCAAGGTTTCCCCTATCTATTGGGGAGGGAAGAAAGAATGACTGAGGCAGAGCCGATGCACTGTCCCACTTGTGGGACTGATGACATATCATACGTAGACCGCTTTGAGGATGGAGGTATGCGTGTGGTGTGTCAAGACGCTGATTGTATGTCTGAGTGGTGGGAGGTATGGACATTCTCTCGCATCGAGATGATAGAAGGTATTGACAACAGGGGTGAGCAAGAATGACACCGGAGACAATGCACAAAGTTGTCAAGCACTTCTTGACCTACGGCGCACCCAACAGTGAGGACTTCATCGGACCGAACAAGTTTGACTGGGACTTCTTCTGTGAGATGGGAGCTAAGAGAGAGCTTACGCAGATGGATGTGTACTGGTGTGCAAAGAGATTGCAGAAGTACGGTAGGACACAAGTGCCTCTCATCTGTGAGGACTTGGGAATACCACTTGTGAACATCAATGATGTGTACGTTGCTACCGTGCTTGAGCTTGCACAAGACGATGAACCTGCGGTGCGTTACACAAGATACATTGAGGATTGGCAGAGTGCCAAGGGTTACTCTGGGCAGACCAAGCGTATCATTGTGAAGCCCAAGTTTGGTATGCGCAATGACTTGTACAATCTGCTCAGTGGTGGGCTTGGCTTTCCTGCGTTCAAGTATCTGGGTAAGCACATTGGTATGTCCATCAAGGATGACACTGACACAATCAGAAAAGCATCTGTCATTATCAACGATGCCGGATTTGATACCACACAACTGCTCAGTATGCTTGAGGGTGCAGAGGTCAAGGAGGAACAACCACAGGACTACACAGTGAGATTGCACAAAGATGCAGTGGCTATGTACATACCTTACGCAAGTGATGGTGTACATGCACAGACTAGAATCAGTGCCAAGTCAAACGATGGTAAGTGGTTGCCTGACACAAAGGAATGGGCAGTGCCACTGGCTACTGTGAGCGATTTCCTAGATGAGATTATGAGTTTCAATGCTAAGTTGCACACTATGGTCATGTCCATTGAGGAAGTGAACAACTACGTGTCGAACAAGGCCGAGAGGATAACGATAAGCAGTGCGCCGTCACTCAAGGACGAGGATACGATTGAGTACATGAGAAAGAGATTGAGCAAAGTGTTCCCTGATGGGATGGAGCTTTACCCATTCCAGTACGCCGGTGTAAGGTTTGGTGAGCTTTCCAACGGACGATGGTTGATTGGTGATGAGATGGGACTTGGTAAGACTGTGCAAGCCATAGCTTACATGGGACTTCACCCTGAGCATATGCCCGCACTGATTGTGTCGCCCGCAGTTGTGAAGTACAACTGGCTCAAGGAGTGTAAGACTTGGCTATCTAATGTGTACACAATGGATGTTGTTGAGAAAACCAACAGTCCCATACCAGATACGGACATCGTAATCATCAACTACGATTTGATGTCCAAGCAGAAGGACAACCTACTAGGTAGGTTCAAGACGGTTGTGTTCGATGAGTCGCACTACCTGAAGAATCGTGGTAGTAAGAGCAAGCCTGTACAGAGAACCAAAGCGTGCATGGAAGTGGCAGAAGAAGCGGAGTCTGTCATCTGTCTTTCCGGTACTGCGATACCCAACAGGCCGATTGAATTGTGGAATACCATATCAATGCTCAGACCAACAGAGTGGAAAGGTAAGTGGCAAGACTATGTGACTACGTACTGCGATGGTTACAGGGGTGACTTCGGCTGGGTTGTCGATGGTGCATCTAACCAAGACGAGTTGCACAAGAAGACAAGGGACTTCATGATACGCAGACTGAAGAAGGAAGTGTTGCCTGACTTGCCCGACAAAGTGAGGCAGTACCCAGTTGTCACACCTGACGCTGACATGCTCAAGGAGTACAGAAAAGCTGCGCAAACTTGGTCGAGGGGGATGAAGAATGAGAACAGACCACCGGGCTACGTACTCAATATGCTGACTGACTTGAGAAACAGATGTGGTGAGATGAAGGCAGAACCCGCATCACGATGGGCGCTTGAGTACCTTGAGCAGAACGACACTCCCATCATTGTGTACTCACACCATCTGAAGATACACAAGATGATTGAAGATAAGATGAACGAGATGAGGCAATCGGACATAAAAAAGGGTAGGACGAGACACAACAGGGCTTTGCGCATCGCAACCATAGATGGGTCGGTCGCATCCAAAAAGAGGCAGGAGATTGTGGAGTCCTTCCAGAACAATGAGCTTGATGTTCTTCTGTGTTCCACAATCGCAGCGGGCGTAGGTCTTACACTCACCGCATCTGATACAGTGTTGTTTGTCGAGAGAGAGTGGGTCCCTGCACACGAGGAGCAAGCCGAGGACAGGGTGAGTAGGATTGGAGCAGAAGACAAGGACACTGTGTGGGCAGTGTACCTTACGGTTGAGAATACGATTGATGCGAAGTTCAACAGTATAGTTGAGAGCAAGCGTAAGGAGATAAAGGCGATACTGGATGGTGGTGAGATTTGGGAGCGTACAAGCATACTCAATGACTTGCTGAAGGCGATGGTAGATTCGGGTGAATTACCCAAAGATGTGTTATCCGAATATGTAGAAGGAGATTTACTTTAAATAAGCCTAGAGTGAAAACTATTGAAGGAGAGAAAAAAATGATGAATGAAGAAAAGATGAATGAAGAAACAAAGAAATGCGCCGACTTGGTTGTTGGTAAGATGAACGAAAGTATAGACGAGCTAAGGAGATTGTACGATGCGTGGTGTCAAGGCGAGGACTACGAGGACGATGCGGAAGATGAGTGGGACCAGATTAATTGCAAGTCAATCTACAATTACGGACTGAGCTTCGACTACGTTGAGCCGAACACGTTCGGTGGGCAACCGCTAGGCTACTGGCGATACCAGTTGTCATGGGGTGGCCCTGCAGACGAGTTCAGGTATGTGGATGATGGAAGCATCGAGTATTGGTACATGGACTGGTACGATAGTGCGCACCGCAGTCTGATGGGTAGTGACTACGCATTCATGCAGGAGCTTGCTGAGAGCTTCTTCATGATGACGCACAAGGCAAAGTGGGAGCGTGATTATTGAATGAGCGGTGGATGGATTGCGTACAGGAAAGCAAAGAAGGAGATTGAGATATTGAAAATGAGAATTAAGGATTTGGAAAAAGAAGTCAAAGAAAGTCATAGTCACCGAGAGGAGGCGATTGAATGAGTAAGGAGATATTCTACGCAGATACAAGAATGGGTACGTTGAGGCACGCAGACCCCGACTTCAACTTCAAGGAGTGGTTTGGGGATATCATACTAGCTCGCACACTCGCAGACTTCTACGAGTACGAGGCTGATTGCAGTAGGAACCAGTATGAGCAGATGTTGCGTGAGCTTGAGGATGAGGTCACACCGTACATTGACATCAATGACATCGAGGATTATGATGAGAGCAGGGATTACACATGGGACAAGGAAGCGAGAGAAATGCCACGTAATGAGTGGTTTGAGTTGTGCGAGGAGGCGTTGCTCAAGTCGCAAAGCACAAGGGACGGAAGGAGCTACGCATCTGCTGGTTTTGAGGAATTAACA
>Ga0209645_1001822_pt1 | contig 10434 bp, 27 predicted proteins | sample ETNvirenome_6_30_FD_184070 | JGI IMG/M metagenome (GOLD analysis project Ga0209645, IMG submission 184070) | Marine viral communities from the Pacific Ocean - ETNP_6_30 (SPAdes) (version 2) | ecosystem: Environmental > Aquatic > Marine > Oceanic | place: Pacific Ocean | collected 2013-06-19
CTATCTCCTCACCAAATAGTTTTTTATCTTCCCTCCAAGCTTCTACTTCTGCAAAGGCTTGTCTATGGTGTGCAGGTATTTTTCTTTCTTTCACTATATATCTCCTTCTTTTCTATGTTCTGATTTTGATACTTCGAAACCATTTGGGTATCTGGCTTCGAGTTTTTTGATGTTTTCTTCCATCACTTCTTGTGGTGTATAGCCTAGTGCTGTACAACCTTGTACCCAATACCAAAGGACATCTCCTAACTCACGTTTGAGATGAAACCTTTCATCGGGTGTGTATTCTTTCCCCTGAAAGATAATCTTTTTGATTATCTCCGAGAACTCTCCTGATTCAGCTTGCATACCAATAGATGCAGTAAGTAACTGCGAAAACTCTACTGGTTTATGTGCTTGCGTGCATTGTTCTCTTAGTTCTAGTAACCTATCTGATAATACTCTTGTATCTAAACTTTCTGTAGAAGTAGTACTCAGTACAAAGTTACCGTAATCGTCAAATGTTGCTTTTTCCATTAATGTAATTTTCTCCTTCCTTCTTTATAATTTTCTAACCACTTGTCTCTATCTTCTTTAGTGAAAGTGGGTGGAAAACATATTGTTATTCTTGGTTTATCTTGTAATACGATTCTCATAATCTGCTAACTCCTCATCCCACCATTCAGGCTTGTCTCGTCCTTTCCAGCTGGCAAATGTTGCCTTGTCAAAGTGGTAGAAGTCGCGATATGACTGTATCGCGTCATCGGACTTAAGATCATCTGGCATTGCCATAGCAAAGGGTGTAAGTCCAAGTCGTGGTAGGTGTTTAAGGTCGGGTAACCGAAGTACCACCTCTTGCACAGACTTGTGGGTCTTTCCATATCTATACCCATACTCGTCGTTGAGAGCGAGTGCATAGCAGTATAACCACTCGTAGTTGTCGAGTGATTCCCTTGCCCAGATAGTGCAGGGGTGGTTATGCATAGTAGGGAGATAAGGTACATAGCGGGGGTCTTTAGCTTTGACCTCTCGTAATAATTGTAATTCATTTTTCTCCAGTTTTCTTGGTTTATATCCTAGATAGTGGTCAATCCAATGTGTAGTACATAGCATTTGAGCTGCCTCCAAAGGCATCTTTACAATATGTTTGTCTACATGGTACTCTGCACATTTGTCAATGTCGTTATCTAAGATAAAAATATTCATAGTGGTATTATACTAAAAATAAGTTTATAAGTCAAGAAATATTTTGAGGGAAGGTAGGAACAACACCCAAATGCATGGGTGTTGTTAGTGTGTGCTTCAGCAGAACAGAGTGCATTCTGTAGAAAAGATCACCTCCTTCATACTCTGCGCGTAGCGTAGCTGAAGGGTTTAATCTTTTTGTCCTGCTGTTGGAGCTTTGTGGGTTCCAGCGTATAGTCCAAACCATGCTGCCCCTGCTCCGACTAATACGGATATTAGTCCTGATTGTTCCAAGCTAGGTTCAGGTAAATCCATGAACCAGAATGTTGCGAAATATAAAAGAAACATATAAATACTTAGAAACGCTCGAGGAAATATCCTCCAGCTATCAACCATCTGTGCAAGAAAGATACCTTTCTGCCATGGGTTATTATTTTTTGAATCTTCTAATTCCCTTATTCTGTCCTTGAGTTCTGACTTTTCTTGGAGGAGTGCCATGAACTTATTAAGGTCAATTTCGACCTCGTTTCTGTCCATATCTCCTGAGAATTGTCCTGGTGGCATTGACATTGTTCAGCCTCCTTATTTCTCAGCTTTGTAGCAAGTCCACAGTCCATATACAAGTCCTGCTGCGGCTAACCACTTTGCTAAACCTCCTGTAAGAAGTACTAAGCCGCATGCTACGACTATTACTGCACCATCCCAAGAAGTCCTCTCAGACACTCTGTCTTTAATCCAATCCATCTATTTCTCCATCGAGTTGCTCTTGCAACTCCTTAACCTCTAGCTCTAGTCTAGCGATTTCGTTTACGTTCTTACAGACTGCGATCTTACGCTCGAGTACTGTAATACCCATTGCCAGATTATTTCTTCTGACCTGAGACTTATCTGTCATTTAAAATCCTTGACCCATTTATGAAGGGGGTCTTCCTTATCTATTGGTGTTATGTCTATTCCATAAAATGTGGTAATCTTATCTCCCTGTACGTAGTCTTTTGCCCACTCGCGAGGATGCCCATGCTTTTCCACATCTACTTCAACTGTTAACTTAATTTCAAATGCTTGTTTCATTTCTGCTCCTTTTTCGGTGGCATAGTCACTTTTCGATAGTATACTACTACGTCTTTCATTTCTGTAATGTACCTTTTGAGTTCCTGCATATTGTATGCCATCACTTCGTAATCAGGTATCGACATTGCAAGAAAGATTACTTCACCTTCTTGTTCTTTGATATCTGCGATAAATGTATCTAAATTTTTATCTGTTACGGCAAACCACTTCGGTTGTTTGAGGTCAATCTCACGAGGCATGATGGGTTGTACGATTGTACGTTCCATCGGTTTGGCTTGAACTTCTATCTGTTTAGTTCCCAGCATGCTGCAACTGGAGACCATCATCGAGATCGTCAACAGTGCCGCTAAGTTTTTCGATTTCCTCGAATATGTGCTTTGTTCCATTGTTTATTTTCCTTTCCATTTTTACTGGGTCTTCCAGTATCTTTGCAGACAACTCATAGTTTGCTATAAACTGTGAGTATCTGTTTAATTCTCTTTGAGCTTGTTGACTTACTAAAGTCTGTGCTTTCAAAGCCTCGGTTTGTAGGGAGAAGTCTTGCTGCAAACTTTCTATAGCTTCTTTCTGTGTTGCTACTGCACCTTCAAGTGCGAGATTGTTTGCTGAAAGAGTTTTGTTCTCTCCGTACAACCACCAACAGCCAAGTCCAAGTACTACTATAAGCCCTATTAAAAATTGGTTCATAATTGTTCTATCCTATAATTTAGTCCATCAGCTCCTCGTATTTCAACTAAGTCTCCTTCGTGTGTTACGAACTTTAGATACTTCTCTTGTCTTTTGTGAAACTTCTTTACTATAAACTCTTGATCGTCTTGATCGCCCCAAGTGTTATTGTAACTAACCTTGAGAGTATATCTTGGGAATAGTTTAGAAATGAGCCAAAGCCAAAAAGCTTTTACTCTTTCCTTTAACTTACCCACAAGTCAGCCTCTGCTTGTCTACGTCTGGTCAGTCCTTCTAAAACTTTGCCAGACGCTTTGTTCCACCTTAACATTTCTGATGGAACGGAATTCTTATCACCTGCATTTAATTTTTTCAGAAGTGTACTACTCTGTAAGTTTCCAACTCCTAAATTGTAAGTCCATGATGTCAATGCATCAAACTCTTTTTGTGTAAGTTCAACGTCAACTACTCTCAGTACTTGCTCTCCGAACTCTACTAATTCTTCTAATAAATCTCTTTCTGCTTGTAATTCTGTGATTACATCGCCCTCTTTTACATTTCTTGTGCGACCATACCCTATTGTCCATACGTTAGCTGGGCATAAGTACGCTTCACTCTCGAACCCTTCGAAGTGTTTTACTAACTCTATACATTCATTACTTGGTTTCATTTAAAATCCCATTGATATTCCGCACCCACAGGCACTTATCACATTAGGGTTGTGTATTTCAAACCCTGTCTCTACTATTGTCTCTTTCCAGTCTATGATAGACCCCTGAAGAAACCCCATACTGTGCATGTCGATGACTAGCATATCGTCGATTATGTGGTCGTCATTGTTTGCTAACTCGGATATATCCCACATATACTGGAAGCCATTGCAACCTCCACCAGAAAGAGAGAGGCGTAGGTAATCACTCCCTAGCCTCTCTGTGATTTTATTCTTTGCTAATTCTGTTATTGTTATCATAAATATAACTCTAAAAGACCTAGTTTATCTTAACTTGCCCAGAGCATGAAAGTAAAAAATCCGTATACACCAATTATTGCTGGTAAGATATACAACACATTTACTAACTTACGTCTGAGATGTCTCAACGTTTCCAAAGAACCACCACTTGCGATTCTATGCAACACTTTCTATTCTCCTGTGTAATCTAGGCGTCCTATACGCCTCCGTTAAACGATATCTATTATTTTTGGTCTTTTTTCTTCTGGTATCTCTACATGAAGGTCAACAGTAAGTATGCCATCAATAAATTCAGCTTTGTCTACTACTACATCTTCTGATATAGTAAAAGCTCTCTTGAAGGCTTTTCTTGTTATTCCTCTATGTAAATATGACTCGTCTGCCACATCTTTCAGATTCTTTTCTCCACGAATTTCAAGTCTACCATCAATCCTTTCGATTGTTATATTCTCTTTCTTGTAACCCGCAAGTGCTATCTCTATCTGATAGTTTACTCCGTCTTTTGTTACATTAAAACGTGGATACGAATTGTCTTCGTATGTAGGCATTGAAGCGAACCTTTCGAAAAAACGATCTGCTCCAATCCATGACCTGTGAAGGTCGTGTATTGTAGGTAATGTATTTACTACCATATTTTTCTCCTTGTGGTACCTTTCGGCTACCCTGTGAGACCCTTTCGGCATCTCGGTTAATGAAAATCCCATGTACTGACTAATTCTCATCTTCATTGCGAAGAAGTGAGTACATTTTCTATCCCGCCCCCTGCTGATGCAGTACTGGAAATAGCCCAGATAAAATCTGAGCTTTTCATAACTATATTATACTAAAAACTTGACCGAAAGTCAAGAACAATTTTTTTATTCCTCTTCTGTAAAGCGTATTACACCTTTCTCTTCAAAATAATAAATTGCATCTGCAATTCCTTCGGACACGCCTACTTTAAAAGAAGTATAAGAAACTCCGATTAAAATAAGCAGATAAGTTATAAGTTCATATTCGTTCATAATTTTTCTCCTGAACATATATTGTAGCAAATTCTACTACTAAAGTCAAGAAATATTTTCCACATAATTGAAAAAAGTTCTTGACTTGCTTTCCTGAAATTGATATAATATAACTAATGATAAAAACTACGAAGTATGAAATTAAAAACCCTCGTTGGACACAGGAAGAAGACTATCACCTAAAAGAGTATTATGGTCACCGTTCTGTCAAGGAGATAGCACTCGTACTTAATCGTTCAGAAGACGCTATACGAGGGAGAGTACAGCGATTACGCAAAAAGGGGTGGAGTTTTGACTCTACTCGGAGATAATATTATGAAACCAATGAAAGACAATGTTGTCGAGTTCACAGGAGAATACTATACAACAATGAAAAGAAGCAAAGAGATAAATGAAGAACTATCTATGCTTCTCATTGAAGAGTTTGAAAAAAGAGGAATCGACACACAGAACAACCAGTTCATGTTTGACATGGCTTGGGTTGTAAAGTTTATGCAAGTTACACTCGATAACCAACTGGGTATCGCAAATGACTTGGGTAGGTTGATGGCAAATATTACAAAACAAGATGAGGCACATTTAAATTGACTTCTGTTCGTGTAGATAAAGGTCGTTTTGACCAAGCCTTACGTCGTTTCAAGAGAAAAGTTGATGCGACTGGCAAACTCCAAGAGTTTCGAGAGCGACAGTATCACACGAAAAAGTCAGACAAACTGCGAAAAAAGAGGGCAGCGGGTACTATTCGCTGTAAACAAAAGCAAAGAAAGGCTGGACTTCAGCCTGAACCACGATGGCTACGATGAAAACAATTAACGATATAATAGAGAAACACAAAATGGAAACACACAACGCATACAAAGGAAAGTTCTGGTGTCACATCAGAAAAGATTTCTTCTCATGGGAAGACTTTATAAACTATGAGCAAGGGAAGTAAGCAAAGACCTACAAATCATAAGAAGTTCTCAGAAAACTGGGAACGTATCTTTGCAAAAGAAGAGTTCGAGATGCAATGTCGAGAACTTTATGGTGACTCAATGCCAAGTACAAAGGCATTGAAGGATACTGTACGCAAAGAATTAATTCAACTTGGAAGAATTACGGAGTCGGAACAATTATAATGACATTTTGGACATTATGGGCGAAAAGCCTAGGGGCGAAGGTAGGCACTCAAAGAGATGCTGATAAGGTAGCCGTGCTTCGTACAATTTTCCTTCTTCTCAATGCACTTACTTGCGTTTTTATTATTGCCAATGTAATTCATCACTGGTAAAATACCCACAATAACACACTTAATACCAATCAGATACCATATCTGCGTTGGTCATGCACTTCTGGAGCAAACAATTTTATTTTGAACTAGTGATAAATGCACTTTATTTTTGTTTTGTCTGCACCATACAGACCTCACGATCGTCCACCTAGCCAAAAATGATACTTGTAATATGTTAAAAAGTGTGATAAAATATATATAAATCTAGTAGTTGACAACGCAAACAACGAATTCTCTCCAACTCTCAACATCCTCGAGACGCGAGAGCAGCTCTCCCTTAGGAGAGATGCTCGAAGGAGTCGAGAGATTGTTGTTGAGAATTTTTGTTGCAACTATTACGACCATCTAAATAACGACGACCGTAACACCTTATTCGGTCTTAATTGATTTCCTCAAAGTATTCCAACTTCCATAACTTCACCAAATCGCCGATATTTTTTAAACCCATATATGTAAATTAACCCATACGATTGGGTATAATTATGTGGGTTAAGGAGGAATTTGCCCTTAGTTTGTATTGGTATAAACGGTTTGGCGTGAAGGAGTCCTAGAATTTATCTTTGAACTCCCTGTAGCCTACGAAGTTTCCTTCAGAATCATACTTGTAAATGGGTTTGGAGATGCTGTAGGGATTCCTACTCTCGCCCACCCATTTGAAATCTTTAGCCACGACGGCTGGTGTAACCCAAGAAGCCCACTCCTCTATTGCAAGTTCTTCTCTTAGAAGAGACCCCTCACAATATTTTTCAATGAGCTCCTCGGTCTCGGCTGCTAAATAATGTAGCTTACCTTCAGAGTCTCTTGCCATCGCAAAAGCGTGTCCACTATCATTCTTCACAGACCTAATTATTTTGTCTAGGAAAGGGTCATTACTCAATGTCAAACTCCTCACTTACTAGCTCAAGTAAGTACTTTAAGTCTGCCTTTGGAGCTTTCTCCAATCCCATCAGTTTAGAACTATCTCCAACTAGATTTTGTGCAATTAAGGTTACCATTTGTTTTTTAGTCACAGGTCTTTGCCCCGTTTTTGAGAGATATTCTGCTTTTTGGTACACACCTTCTCTTGAAAGCTTCCCAATCACAGACTTCACACTCTTGTCCATTTCTTTTGCAATGACCTCGACTGTTTCTCTCGTAGGTTCGGCAGTATACCAAGCTACCATAGTTTCTACTTGTTCTTCTGTGTAGTTAACTGCCATAGCTTGTATCTCCATCCCAACTGAAATTTTTAGCAACTTTATTGTCGAAATAAGACTCAACAATAGCCTCTGCTAAATATAATTCCATGTTAAACTCATCTCCGATTATTTCTACGATTTCTTTCTCGTAGTGACCAGAGTACTCTAGTTCTTTTATACGCTCTGTCATTTCGAACATTCTTTTTGTTCCTGACATTTAACCTCCTTATTTATACTTGCTCAAATACCAGATAATACAACCAGCAAGTGCAGTTAGTATTATCACTACTAATACGTCTTCCATATCAATCGTCCCAATCATCCTCAAAAAAGAGGATTTCTTTACCGTTTTCAACTGCATCTTTCAATACTTCATGCTCGTCTACGAGTTCTTGTAGATATTGAGATGCAACTTCTAAATCATGAGCAAGAGCTTTTACTTGTTCATTTACTCTCGCCAGTTCTTTTTCACAGGCTAGCAACTCTACTTCCTCTCTCCTCATGGGAGTTGGAAACTGAATCACATTGCTCTTCGGTACTATTTTTAGTTTTGTCATTATTTATCCTTTGTTTTGCATGATATCGTTTTGCAACTGCCCATGCTTCGTCCTCGCTGAAATTTAAATGCCATTTTAGAATTGCAACTGCCTGCGAGGGATTGTACTGTTGCTCTTCGATTAGTGTGGAGTATAAATCCTCACCTTCGTCTTGTATGTCTATAATTTTTCTCCTAAAATTCTTAACTGATTTTTCAGTAGGTATATTATATCAAAAGTTAACTTCAAAGTCAAGATTTATTTTTCTGTCGGGTATAAAAAAAGGTGGAACTATTGTCCCACCTTTTCCTTCGAGGGTGCATCGATTGTTAAAATTTGGTAGCGTCAGGCATCTCAGCTTCATCATGTATTGCTATGATAGAGACGTTCCAATCATCAGAAGCTCCTATTCTTCTGGCATCTCCCTGAGTCTTTTCCTCTAGTTTAACTACTAGGTCATTTTCATCTGACGCTATAATTCTTACTGTTTTTGTTCTTGTAAAATCCTGCTCGATTTCTACATCAAATATTTTCATTCTCTCTCCTTAATAAATCTACTACTTTGGTAATTAAAGATAATCGCCCAGCAACTTTGTTATTGTAGTCAATCGTATGCCATTCCCCACAATGAGTTAGAACTCTTTCTTTCAAAATAGTCATCTGGTCATACTGTGACAAAGCTACTGAATCATTAGGTGAGAACTTCCACTTCTTGAGAGGGCATACTTTTCTGTTAGCGATTCTTGCACTCTGTTCTTCTTCGGAGATGCTCAACCATAACTTGATAAATGTTACATCTCTTTGTTTGTTTTCCCACTCGTTTACTTCGTGCATGAAGTTTTGGTACTGTTTGTCTGTGCACCAGCCATTGAGCTGCTGAACCATTGCTCTCGAATACCAACTTCTGTCGAAGAATACGATTTGATTGTTGCTAGGCAATTTCTTTTTCCAAGACTTGAGCCAGTGTTTCATATCCCAAGCACTTGGTTTATTACTTAGTGAAACGGAATACTTATTAGTTGGTAGATAATGTGTCAACTCACGAATAGTTCCTGACTTGCCTGCTGTATCTCTGCCCTCTAATATAACTGCAACACGACCAAAGTCTCTCTCAACTACTTCGTTGAGCATAACTTGTTGTAATTCTAGTTTTGTCATGTTAGTGTCTCCCATTTCTATTGTTAATAATTAACCACAGAAGTAGCAAAACCATAAATGCTAATGCTAATTCCATGAGTCTCCAAGTGATTTTAGAAACCTATCGAGTAATGACTTCTTGCCCTGATATTTCTCTACTTTGACTTTGTCGTTCACAGTATCGTGTATCATCTTGTAGCCATTGTTGTACTCGATAGTTCTAATGCCGTTGTTAAAGTGGTAGTATTTTAGTTGCTTGCCCCACTCCTCTGCCTCAAGCTTAAGCTTTTGTTTTTCTACGTCATCTGAGTACTGAGTCATAGTCATTTCCTTACTATCCTTATGCCTCTTTTAACGATTTCATTACGGATTTTTGCCTTCATCTTAGGCTTGGTTCTATCTTCATTTAAAGCCTTGAATAGTTCTTCTGTAGACACCATTGCCATACTTCTAAACTTGATTCCATACTTTCTTTGATTAGACGAACCATATGCTGTACCTCTCATTAGGTACTTTGTTCTTTTTTCAAATAATACTGACATTTTGCACTCCTCACGCTAAATTGATTAAACTTACTAAACAAGGTTAGCGTTGTCCTTGTTTACTAAGGAAGGGTACGAGGGAAGAATCTTAGAGGACTCTTCCCAACCCCTTCATATGAATAGCACCATTCTTATTTTTGGTCGGTAAAGATGCTTAGGTAAACGCGACACTTATTGCATTTAATATTTTGAGTGATTTAGTAATGCTTCCCACTCCATTCATTGATTTCGCAGGTGATGGTTCTGCGAGCTACTCTAATAGCCACTATCCGAACTTATTCAAGCGTCTATCGGAAAGACACTACAAGATGATATTGTGGTTGTATCCTTGCGTCAATCACCCCCAGCTTATTTGTTGTACCACCTTGGCTGGGTTAGAAGGTGGTGTTGTACGTACTCGCTCGGCTTGTACTAGACGTTCGCTGTTTATTCTCAGTACGTCTGGCTGAGTCCCTCGTGAGAGGATTTTGATGTAGTAAGATTTACTACCGTTTGTCTTGACTACTGGTCACTTGAGAGGAGTTCCGCGTCTGTATCCCCTCGTGTAGAGTAGCGACTAAAAGGATTTACTTACTTACTACTTCAATTAAGAGTTCGAGGTCTTGTTTGCTCGCTTTCACCAAACTTGGTAGTTCTACTTGGAACTGTTCTTCGAGCATTGCCACTAAGTCAGCTTTTCTTACCACAGGTTCACCTGTTTTAGTAGTTCTTTGCTGGGCTACATAAACGCCTTCTCTACTTAATTTAGCAATGATACTTCTGACACTCTTTCCGAACTCTTCTGCAAGAGCATCTACTGTCGCTCTTGTTGGGTCAGCTGTATATCTGCTAACCATTTGTTCTACCATTTCATCTGTATAATTAGTTGTTTCTGCCACTATAAATCTGCTCCTTAT
>Ga0209645_1001823_pt1 | contig 10434 bp, 7 predicted proteins | sample ETNvirenome_6_30_FD_184070 | JGI IMG/M metagenome (GOLD analysis project Ga0209645, IMG submission 184070) | Marine viral communities from the Pacific Ocean - ETNP_6_30 (SPAdes) (version 2) | ecosystem: Environmental > Aquatic > Marine > Oceanic | place: Pacific Ocean | collected 2013-06-19
TCTTAATTGCTCTTGATATGCAGCTTCAGCCGAAGCATCTTGAGCTGCACCTACATCCATACCGATAAGTTGTTGCTTAATGTTTTCTTTCGACTGAGCTTTCATCTTTTGAACATTGAAAAGATCTTGACCCATTTTCTGTCGAGTTTTTTCAGCTGAGGCCGCAGCTTGAGCTCCTGCTCTTCCTACACCAGCAGCTAATGCACGAGTATCTCCTTCTTGTAGAGCCTCTACCTGCTGTTTATTTGCCGCCAGCGTAGTTTCAAAGGCCGCTTCATAAGCATCGGTAGGAATAGTTAAAGTCGCAAACTCATCTACTTCAGCTCTTTTACGAGCGTCCGCCATAAGTCTTGCTGCATCTTTGTTTGCTTTTTCCTGAGCTTTTTTTGCTTTAGCAGCATCAGAAAAAGATTTAGCTGTGCTTGCTACTCCTGCCGCTATACCAACGACTGCTGCTGTGGTTACTGCCATATCAAATTTGTTTTATTAATTCGTGACTGTACGAGCTACCTTCAACGAATCCTTGTTTTTTATACACATTAATAAGTGGTTTATTTTTAATCAATGCGTATATATATTTTTTATCAAGCTCTTTTGCTTCCTCACTTATTCTTTTAATGAGCAAAGATAAAGCTTCTTTTCTATTGTTTCTGTCCTTGTATTTTATGTTGGAGATTATCCAATCACACCACACTGCTTTAGAGTTGGTTTCATACATAAACCCCGCACATACAGGGGTTTCCCCATCATAAACAATGAACCCACCATTTCCGTTTTCTGGTAAAAAATCTCGTGATGGCGGTGTCCACCTCCAATCAAACCACCACTGTCTAAGTGTTTTATCGTAATCTTCTGCGATTAATGGTCTGACATACAATTTCATTATCGCAAAGATAATAAATTCTATGGAAAACTTTTCATGACATTGCTGTTAACAGCAAAAAGCTCAACAGGCTCTACATTACTATTAGATAGTGTGAAGTGCATAAAGTATCCTCTCGCTCCTGTAGATTCAGCAATCGGGTCTTTTACAGCGTAAATAAAAGCGCCAGGACCAGGGGGTGAAAATATCTGAGCAGGCGTAATACCTGTTGCAGTAGCGTCTACGGTAATGTTGTATTGCACTACTGGAAAAGGGGTACCAGCTGTAGCCGCTGGTATAGTAACAGATCCCAAGGCTGTTATAGGACCAATCTCTGTTTGAACTCCAGCAATAACACCATAAGCAATATCACCAATCGCAACAGAATCTGAGATGCCAGGGTTTTGAGCTGTGGCACTACCAAAGGTAATTACAATGGCTCCAACAACTCCAGCAGCAGCGGTAGCCTCACCAACACCCTGAACACTTCTGTGTTTTAAGTTTACAGTTCCAGCATTCTCTCTTAGAAAAGCAAACCACTCACCCTCCTTCTGTCTCCACGAACTAATGGCTGGCATAGATCCAGTGCTTAAATCCGTAAAAAGTTCAGTGCAAGTCCAAACATCGTTACTCTCATAGGACATCGTCTTAAATAACTTAATAGACGATGGATCCATATTAAATACAGTTGTTATTGTTGAAGGGTACTGTACACCATAGTATTCATTTCTGTTTGGATTTACATTGTGTCTGTATATATCACCAGCTTTAAAGGTATAAAAATATTGATTCATACCTATCATATAGTCAGGTAGGTAGTCGTAAAAAGATGGCCATCCTTTTACGTCTCCTGCGTATGTTATAGTTTCTGCGTTAGCCATATTAGCATGCTGTTAGACTTATTATTACTCCGTCCGCTATTTCTGCACAATAGGGTACGTTATTAACCTCAACACCCCATAGACCGTCTGCTACTGGATTCGATCCATTGGGATCGGTAAATATCCAATCATGTACAGCTGGCGCACCAGGAGCTCCTGCAACAGGAGCGGTGTAGTATGTAGTATCAAAAGCGGCAGCGCAAACTTGAACACAAGAAGAGTGCGAAGTAGATGTTGCTGCCACCCCAGTTAACTCTGCTGGACAACCTACTGTTATAGAAAAGTCAGCGTTAGCGCAAGTCACTAAGGCTTGAATGTCTATGGTAGAAGGAGAAGCGTTAGGTTTTGGTATAACCATATAAGAAACGCTTGGCTCTGTAAGAGTAAGGTCAACACCTCCAGATGCTTGATCTGTAATAGGGCCTAAAGTAACAGCCGCTCCTACCGCATATTCATTAAGAACTCCATCCCAAGTGTATACGTTACCAGCAAGTGTTTGTCCGTTACTACCTAAAGCATTTGTTAAAGGTAAAGCACTACAGTCTCCAGTAGGAGGGTTTTCTATACCAATAACACCCTCTAAGTAACCGTAAGTTGGGTTGCTATACTCTGACGCAGAAACACCATCGTATGTCCAAGTAAATCCTACATTTGAACCAAAAGTATTTACCTCAACAATAATGGCACCAGTGGTATTGCCAACATCAATGGTATGATTGTACTGACCAGGTCCTTCTGGGTTTTGATAAGTGGGTCCTACCGTAGTGCCACAGCTTGTTGTACAAGTCACACAGTTTTGTATAGGTCCTAATAAACCGTCAGCACCAGTAACTTGTCTTACTATACCGCCTATAGAATACCACCCAGCGGGGGCTGGGATAGTAATACTTGCATCTGTGTAAAGATATGAAGAGGTAGCAAAAGATGCTCCATCAAAATAATATGTTCCTACTACTGCCATAATTTAACAAGTTCCTGAGTTAATTACAATTCCATAAGCGTCAACTTGTATCCAGTTTTTAGGATTGGTTGATGCAGGTTGAGTTATATCAACCACGTAATATCCTTGAGCCAATGGTTGAGAAGTATCACATGTAATACCAGTGAAGCAAGCGTCCCCAATCACAGGGATATTACCATTGCCTTGGAATGAGTTTTGTGCGGCTCCAGGTGAGTTTGTATCCGTATTACAAGCTATTGATTGACTTACTGAAACAGGGCCAAAAAATGCTGTATTACAATCTATAGAACATCCACAACACGCATCGTCAGCACTAACATCTGAGTAGCATATTTCATTGCTAACAACATTCCTTAAGTCGTAAACAAGATAAAGAAAATCATCGCCTGGAGCTATACCAATACCTGGTATAGTAACCTGGAAGTTATCTCCAGAGGTATTTAAGTATGGTAAAGCCACTGTTGTCGCTTGAGAAAGAATGTTTGCTATATCAGGAGCTGCACTGCTGTAAAAGTTAGGAGATGAAAGGTATTTAAACTTATTGTTGGTTGGATTGAATACAAATGTGTCTGTGTTTGTTTTAGATATAGACATTGTTAAATCTACACCATTGTATGGTATCAATCCTGTTCCAGCATTTCCGTTAGATGATTGATACGCTGACGGATTAACAAAACCTAACTCTGTTTGTTGACTAAACGATGGGCTGTTGTAAACACCATTAGTCCAGTTATAACCAAATGTAGTAAATTGACCAGCGGTATCATCTCCATTAATAACTATCTTAACTACTGTCAATTCGTTTAATTCAGGACAAACTCCTTGTAATTCATAAGTAGCTGTTTCAGATACTGGTGTAATAACAACAGTAGCTGTGGTAGGAGCTGGTAAACCTTTGTTTATGGTAAGAGTGCCTGTGCTGGTTGCAGGAGTAGTCGTTACCGATTGTGTAGTACCGTTCCAAGTAAAGTCTATCGTTACCTCACCAGCTGTAACAGTATAATCAAGAGCTATATCACCTAAGCCACTACCAAAGTCTATATCATAAGTAAATGACTGAGAAGCATCTGCTTGCTCAACCGCTATACCGCACTCATAAAGAATTGTAGATGAAACATTCTCTCTGTTATTGGTACACAGTACATACTCATTCATGTACGGATCGTATCCTCCAAGCTTTTGAGTTTCTAACTGGTCTAAAAACTGATCTCTAAAAAACGATCTCATACCATACTCAGATATAACTTGAAGCTGATCGCTATTAGCACTCGCTCCTTGAAGCTGTAACACCGCTCCCCTTTTAACATCTGTAAAGAACATAGAGCTACCCCAAGAAACAAAACTCTCAGGATTAAAACTTATACCATATTCCTCAATCCTTGCTATTTGAGTTCCTAAAACTTCAGGAACAGATGCGATAGCGCCACCACCTGTGGAGTCTGTTATAACATTCTTACCAGAAAGTACGTAAGATATTCTATCCTCTTGTAGGACAAGTATATCTGTTTCACGAGAATAAAGCTTCATGATTGGTCCAAACGAAGACTCTAAGTCTTTATAATTAACAAGACCAAGATTAAACTCATTCAAATTATTTACGTTTGCTCCTGGCTGTATAACACCACTATACGTCATGGATGCAAATCTGTCAGCTTCAGAAAAGTCTTGGTTAGATACAGCAACAACCCTTTCTCCTAAGTTGAATGATTTAGCTGTAATTACATCTTCTATCTTAAAGCTCTCTACGCCATTACCAAAAGTGTAGCAGTTAGCATTGGCTATTGTAACATTAAGAGGTGTAGCTGGTACAGTGGAAAGGTCTTGATTTTGATCATTTAATGATGTTCCTGAAATGTGGTTTCCCCCAACTATATCAAATGCTTCTGATGTGTCATAAAAAAAGTTAGGGTCCGCATCTCCAGGCTCAGTTTCAAAAACAAACAAACCTCCAGCCCTTGTGATTTCAATCGTTGTTGAAGATTTACCTCTTGGAGAAATACTTCCTAATCCAAACCCTCCCTGTGGAATACTACCTCCGTTTGCTAAAAACAAATTGCCACTGCCTGGTGCTCTCCAAAGAAAAAGTCTTGTTTCAAAACAGTTAAATGGCACGTTGGTATAAGGTGTAGGGTCATTATATATTTGGTTAAAATATTGAACAGCGCTTGTTTGGGGACTACCAAAAGTATCGCCAGTTGTTAAATCTATTTGCTCTCCATTAAAAAAGTCAAGGAAGTTAGCGTAATCTTGAGAAGCTACAAATGTCTCATCAAAAAGATATTGAACTTGTGGAAAACTAATTCTGTAATTGTTTATCCTTATTTTAACAGTGCTTCCAGCTGGCAAGTCAATATCAATATTAGTACCTGGGTTAGCGGGGTCATCCATATAAAGAGGATACAATACAAGTTGTTTATCGCATTGAGAATCAGCAGGTGGAAAACCTGGATTTAATTCTACACCATAATTTATTTCAGAATTTGGAACCTCTTCTACACTAAATCCACTCGGCTTTATAAGCATGTAAACTCCTGGTAAACTGTCATTGTTCCCTGGTATATCACCTTTTGAAAACGACTTAACCTCCAGCACGGTACATTTTACCTCTGCATTTAAAGCCCCTTCGCTGTCTGACTTTACAATTAACACATCTCCAGCTTTTATAAAAGATGTTGCATCAGCTTCTAACTTAAAATAATAAACAAGAGGATTGTTAGAGTCAAAATAAAATTTATTTACTATAATCGTATTATAGTCACCCTTGGATGGCTTAACTACGAACTTATATTTTTTAGCCCAATAAGGAGGTGGGTTTTCGAGAGTAACTCTTATATTGTTTTTAAATACGCTTTTGTCAGGATTAAAAAATACAGTATTGTTTTTAGACACCTGAACAGTAGACGCTCTGGCATACTCATCCATATAAACTACACCCACCTCATAGTTTCTATTACTATGAAGACTAAGACTATCCTCTACTTCTACAAAGCCACCAAAAGTTGAAAAGGGTAGTATATCAAAGTATTCCCACTGATCACTAACATCTCCAGAAACAGGATCTGTATAGTGATATTGCACAGCAGGTATTGATAGACCAAATGACGTTCCCCCAATAACACCATATCCAAAACCTTGCTGAATACAGTTAGCAACAACAGTTGGGTTTCCACAGTTTGTACCTATAGCTGAGTTTACAAAAAGCATATTGCTACCAGTCAATGGGCTTGTAATAGACGCATTAAATCGGTCAGTCAATGTAGCCCCCTCGTCTGCGGTAGCCACAGGCTGATAGTTTCCAGCCGAGTTGGTGCCTATAGCCTCCTTAAACTCATTGCTGTTTAGCATGCTACTTACAGTTGCATAAGACTGATTTGCTGTAAAACTAAAAGCTATATTGTAAGATGCGCCATTATTTGTTTGATATGTTGGGTCAAACTCAGGACCAGATCCTTGAGTTGCTATGTTTGATGATGATACAATCTTAATAGTAAAAGAAAAGGTTGTCCCTGGGGCTATAGGAGCAGGCACCGATGACAAGTCAAAAATAACAGCTCCTTGAGAGTTAGACTGAGTCGGCAACGTTGGGTTTACGTCATAAAGAGTAGTTCCGTTTGTAGGTGAAGGAAGCTCCGTTCCAGCTACAGATTGGCTGATGGGTTCGCAAGAATAATTCATTTGTATTGGAACGCCTGGCGAACTATCTATATCAAACTGATCAACATAGTTTCCATACATTAATCTGTTACCCTGTATTGTTTGAGCCTTCGCTTTATGAGGTACGTTGTCATAAAGACGTAGAAGTTCGTCTGAACCAAGAACAGTATATATTTTAGAATTATCAAAAGTAATACTTTGAGTTTCATTATTTCCCCAGCCATAGTCTGCCTTTTTAAATCTTTCTATGACATATATTTGATTAGATGTACTTTCTTTGTATAGCACGTCAACTTGGACAACCCTCTTAGATCCAGTAGAAAAACTGACAATAGCGGCATTATTTCTATTTACCATGCCCGCATTGGTGTAATTATTTACATTCAACCTAAAAGTGCTCGGTTGAAAAGCTGGCTGGGTAAACAAAGATGTAGCACTATATTCTCCGTCTTGATACCTGTATCTATATGCAAAAGATATAAACCTGTCTTTCATATAGTTTTCATCCCCAGCTAAACTTGTGAGGGCTACCAGTGGAGCTGTTAAGGGTGCATATCCACCAACAGAGTCCTCAAAGCCTGGTGGCTTTTTTATGACGTTAATATCTTCGTCATCTATACCATCAACTCCCAGTGCGGGATCAGGATAGTTTCTTGTTACATTTATTACTCGTGGAGGATTCTTATCGTCTGTAAAAAACAAAAGATTGTCAATCTTATCAACTCCTGTTATTAAAAACTTTGGGTCAAAGTTTAATACAGTTTCAGATAAAACATGATAAGTAAGAATGTTGGTCCTCATGTTAAGAGAAACAATCATATCAATCTTTCCAGACGGATGTGCTGGATCGTGAACAAACCAGTATATGGTTTCATTTATACCATCCTCGTAGGCCCCTATGCATAAAGCCTGTAAGCTTAAACCTATACCTTCGTATGTAAGAGTAGAAAGTCTTGAGTTGCCTTTAGAATTTTCAACAGCTCCTATTTCGGATTGCTCTGTTGATCCAAGCCTAACATTCCTTGCGTCAACATATTCACCAGGGGGCAAGAGTCGTTCATCAACGCTCTTGTTCATTTTACCTCCTACAAAAGTTGTTCTTAAATTTTGACTCATTCTACTTTAACCATTTATCTTGCCCTCTTAAATTCATTAAGAGTCTGCCTGGGTGTATGTTACTTAGTCTTAGTTTTGCATTTCTCAAAAGAGATGACTTATCTTTTCTCGCTCTATTGACCTGATATTCAGGTACATTGAAACGTGTGTTTAATATAGCATATTTTATGTAAGCATACAAGTATTCTTCAAACATTTTGTGTACACCTATTTTACTTTGTTTAACATCAGGTATAGGAGGTTCTGCACTTCCAGGTACACCAGGAACGTGCTCATACTCAGCCATACCATCAGACACATATTCTAAAACTACAAACTTTCCTTCAAGTCCAGAACTAAAGTTTATAACTCCACCCATTCTATCGATGCTAAATGTAGGGTTTTGATTAGCTGTTTCTGTATTTAAACCATATCTTGCTCCAATACCAAAATCAAAATACCAGCAACCATCAACACAATAACCAAGCTGTCCGTTGTAGGGACTTCCTTGATTAAGATATATGCTTGGCTTTGTACCAGCTATTCTATCTATATCTATTTTGGATTTGTTTGGTTTTAAAACATTTCCATCTATATCGAAAAGTATTTTGTATTGATTATCTTGTAAATATGCAGAGCTGTAGTTAGTCTGTATATTTTCAGTAAGAGGTATTAATACTTGACCATCTGTATACTGAGATATTCTCACCCAGTTTACATAGTCTTGAGGAAGAATAAACCTTAGCTGATCATCTACTTGAAGCATTAATATTTTTATTTGCTTCATAGCATCGTAGTTCAACTCTTGTATACCACGCTTAGCGTGAAATAAAACCTGATACCTATTAATGTTGTTTATCAATTCATGGTTTCCTTGGTAAATCAACATAAAGTTATTGACTATATCTTCTAAAGAAACATACTGATATGAACCCCAGTTCTGGTCTTCAGGAACTACTCCTCCGTTTTCGTAATATTGATAATCTGTTATATATGACATATTAGCTTGTTTCTTGTGTATCTAACGACTCTTCTTTTGAACCAAAGTTGTAAACATCTGGCTCTCTAATTTCTATTCCTATGTACTGACATATCTTAGCTATAAGACTTGGCTCATCAGAAGGTGGCAACTCAAAGTCTTGAAAGTCTGGCTGAGTAGGATCATACAAAGGTTCCTCTGGGAACGCTGTACCACCGCCACCAAGATTGACATAAGTCCATTTAGGGTCCTTTGGGTATCTTATATAATTAACCTGAATATCTCCAAATTGATCTATAGATTCTGGGTAAACAGTTATAACTTCTTGACCAACATTCGAGAAGTCTCCCTTCACATAAGCAGGGTACTGCTTTGAAGGTGCTGTTAAGTTAGAGCTCGTTAGGTTAAATATTTTATTTTGAGTAACCTTCTCTACATCCACAATATTTGTATTACTATAAACCACAGCTCTATCTCCAGCGGTTTGAAATATATCAGCTGACAAAGCCAAAGTGTTGGCGTTTAAAACCTGAAGAACTCTTGCTTGAGCAAGTGTTGTAGTGTTTACAATAATACTGTTTACTCGTGGAAAAGTTTGACTTGTTGGTATGGTTTGGAATATAGCATTTGTTGCTACAAACTGATTAGCTACAACAGCTGAAGCTGTATCAATAAGAATCTTTGATGGATAGTAATAAACTTTATCAATCAAATAATAGTCAGTAGGTAAACCAAATTGATTACTGGTAGAAATACCTCCAAAAACTATAGGGTTGTATTGAGTTAAAAACGCCTGTTCGGAAAAAGATTCTATTACTTCAGCCAATCCTTTAACTATATCAGCATAACCTTTACCAGAGCTCCTTTGGTTTTCTCTATTTATCCAATTGTTATACGCATAGAAATAATCCTCAAACATATCCATCTGAGCTTGCTTAGCGTAGAGGTTAAAATCTTGAGGAGATATGTATCCGTAATTATTTTTATTAGCGATAGCTAATACTGTGTTTCTAACCGAGTTAATCATGATTACAAAGATAGCAAAAAAAAAGAGGTCCTATTTTTTTTAGAACCTCTCTTAATTATATACTTAAATACTTACGAAGTGATAGAGAAGTAGAAGAAGTCTCTTCCTCCATATACACTTGCATTGGTAGCAGCATCGTAAGGGTTTGCGATTCCTGGTACTTTGTAATCTAAGTCAGTCCACTCTGTTTTTAGAGAACCTACAATAGCATCACTAATACCTTGACTAACAGCTTCATCACCTGTAGCTGTGTCAGTGTGAATGTATCTTACTGATACAACCTCTCCAGTAGCTCCAGCCATAGTAACTAAAGATGTAGACTCTAAAGCGTCTGTAGAATCGTTCACTACGTTAGCCACACCAGCAGAAGGGATGATCATTTCAAAGTCATCAGCACCTGCTCTGTATACAACATAAACGTCACCACCAACAAAGATGTCAGCATCAACTTTTAATGAATCGTTAGGGTTTGTGTTAGTAGCAAAACCTGTTACAGTAGCAATAGCAGCTCCTGTTATGTCTCTAACAATATCACCTTCTCTTACTCCTGAAGCTACAAAGTTTTTAGTAGTATCTACTAATTGATCCGCTGTAGTTCCATCTGCAGTACCACCTACAACAATAGTGTCGAAAGGCATGTAGATTTCATAAGTCTTACCATTACCTATACCACCACCTTGAGTAGCAGTTACACCCATAGCAACTAAAGTTAACTGAGTGTCTGAATCAACAGAAGCAACGTAGTAAAACTCACCATCTGCAGTGTTATAAACAAAAGCGTTAGCTAAAACGCTTGATAAAAAGGTAGCAGTTGCGTCTGTTAAAGTAAGACCAGCACTACCATCAGCCGAGGATGTTCCTGAAGCAGCTAACCTAAGAACATCAAATTTTAAATATTTTTCCATTTTTATATACATATTTATGCAATCGTTATCGATGTCATAGGGTTATTAAATGTTTGAGTTGCACCATCAT
>Ga0209645_1001824_pt1 | contig 10434 bp, 11 predicted proteins | sample ETNvirenome_6_30_FD_184070 | JGI IMG/M metagenome (GOLD analysis project Ga0209645, IMG submission 184070) | Marine viral communities from the Pacific Ocean - ETNP_6_30 (SPAdes) (version 2) | ecosystem: Environmental > Aquatic > Marine > Oceanic | place: Pacific Ocean | collected 2013-06-19
ATGATCGCTGAGATCTCCCCTACATCATCTCGTAGTCCATAGATCTTCCTACCATATGACTGTCTGAACTGTAAGTCTAATTCTGGACGCACAGGATCTTCCTTTACGTCTATATAGGGTAATTCAACTAGTTCGTACTTGGACTCTTTTATTTTTTGTTTTGTGTATGCTTCTATATTTTTGTAACTTTTGTTTGTGTAGGACTGTAACTGCCCAAACTTCTCCATAAGTCCAGTGATAGATGGATGTTCTTTCCACCTCTCTAGAGTCTCTTTCAGTTTCTCTCGATTTAGTATTTCCATTTTATTTGTAGATGAATGGGTCTTTCTTTTTAAGTTCTTTTAGCCTTTTCCTGTACTTGAGCTCTTGCTTTATCTTTTGAATAATATTTTTGATCCAAGTGAACATTATTTGTCTCCTATAAGTTTATAAAAAGTTGGTAACATTAATTTTACAGCATCTTGGTGTGCCTCGTCAAGTGGATGTGTAGTTCCGCGGGCATAATTGTTCAATAGTGCCCATTGATTGAAACCCATCATTCTTTCGCCAAACGAAAACCATTTGGTAAGATCTATCTCCTCGTGTAATGCTTTCAGAAGACTGTCGCTTTCCTTGTGATGTTCCAATTCCTTGTAAAAAAGGCTGTTATCTGCAAGAGTAAACATGTATGGTATGTTCTTTTTTTCCAAAATATTTTGTAACCACACTATGCTCTTCCAACTTAGGTATGTCTCATGGTATTCGTTGGCCGCATACTTGTAAATTGATTCAGCAAAGTCCCTTACACCTGTCTCTTTAAATGTATCTCGTCTTTTGTTCCATTGTTCATGTTGTGTCTCGGAACCTGCTATGTTCCTAAATGCCTCCTCACTGCCTGCATTGGTATCCCATGGTGAGATCGATGCCCATCTCGTTTTTTCAAGGTCCTTATGCCTTGGCATGGCCCAATCATATCGGGAAAGAAAACTCCACATCACTACAACTCCCTTGATGTCCTCGTTGTATGACACTGCTTCAAATACACGCCTAGCAATACCTGAATTTCCACTGCCTGGGTATGCTGTGCAGATATATTCTTCGGGGCCTTCTATTCCATTTTTACCTATAAGACCATAGGCCCATGCTTTCTTTGATGGGACCTTACCATCCACATCATCACTGAGCTCGTGTCCAAATGTAAAACTGCAACCGCCTGCTATTATTTTCCTAGTCATATATCTGTAATACCCTATTTAAAAGTGGAAACACTTCACTAAAATTTTCTTTCCTATACTTGTCGGTTTGTAAAATCCTTGCTTTGCGTTGTTCTCGCATTTCAGGTGTATCTCTATCCGCGGCATTCATGAATCTTATGCTAGGTTGATAGTCTGTTAGCATATGATATCTGTCCGTGACTATGTCCTTAACCTGTCTAGGCAGTGTCTGTATGTTGAAAACATCCGGATCGAAGCAGGTGTTGACGTAGAAGAATTTTGGTTGGAATTGTGCTACCCATAAAGATATCTTTGCCCAGTTGAATACATTGAAAATAGAAACTGTCGAACATATTTGAAACTCCATGTTTGACGTCTTCTTTTCTTTAAACTTCACGAGATTGGCACTCACTTCTCTCCAGTTAGCAGGATGCCGTTGATATTCAAACGCTTCACCTATGTCATCAATGCTAAATGCAATTTCAACATGTTTAAAGTAACTCCATAGGTCAAATATCTCCTGTGGTGGCAGGTGCGTACCATTTGTGTTGTAATGTATGTCAATGTTCTTTGCGTAACCTTTCTCCACACAATGCATCAATATTTTAAAGTGATCTTTTATCATGAATGGCTCACCCCCAGTGAACTCAAAATATTCTACATGCTTAAGATCTTCCTTCAACTCTTCAAAAAATTGTGGATTACGTTTTGGCCAGCCGCCCTCCTTCAACTGTCTTCTTGCAAGAGGATTGTCTTTGCCTTTTGCTGTTTCGTAATCAATTTCTTCCTGCGCCCATTTGCTAGAACTCCACGAACCACATATTCTACATTTTAGATTACAAACATTGCCTAACTTAAAATCAATAAATTTAAGCGTTGGCTCGCTATCAGGTGACCAATCTTTAAGACTTTTTTTCATCTTGTATATAGAATTTTGCCTCTTAGATGTTTTACCTGCGTCCTCTTCCTGCCAACAACTCTGACAGCCTGCGGGCCTTTGCCCTTCGCGAAACTGATGACGTAACTTTGCCATGTAGTCGTTGTCTTGTATCGATTTCAAACTCTGTTCGTACACCTTTACTCCAGGTACATTACCTTTGTACAAACAGCAAGGCGACGCTCCACCGTTCACATCAACTTCTAGATGTGTCCAGGGCAATGGACACACGTTTGATTTTATATACTTGTCCACCACTCTAGTACCTCTGGATCGTTTGCTAATATTTTTTTGATATCAGTTCCCCTACGCTTGTCAATAGTTTCACAACGTCCTTTTCCATCACGCCATCCCTTTTCACAGGTTTCTTTATCATATCTCTCATCGTTTGTGGGATGGTTCATTAGGTCATCCAGGCCTTCAAGGAACGCTAGATTGAAAACACTCTTCTTTTCGTATTTGTATTTTTCTTTTACTTTCATCACAATCTTATTCAATAGTCTCCTTGGCATGAACAACGGACTCATGTATGTGTCTGGTGCGAAAGTAAAAACTTTTTTGCAAAGTAATGGTATTTTTAAATCTTTTTGTAATTCATACATATTTTCTAAATCAAACAATCCTGGCAGAGTAACTGTTAGATCCAGTTGTAATTGCCGAGGATGTTTCATCCATTTCCTTGCATATCGCATGTTTGCCAACCATTCCTCATATTTCAACCCTGTTCTAATGTATTCTCCTATCTCGCCGGTTGCATCGATAGAAGCGTTTATCTGCCAATCTTGAAATTTTGATAAAACATCGTCAAATAGGTTTTTGCCAAAAAACGTGATCCTACTCATGTTGGTATTGTATCGAGCGTACACTTCGTTGGCGTATCCCAATTCTACCACCCTCTGCATGGCTGTCCAGTGTATCTTCCACATTAAAGGTTCACCCCCGCACCAATAAAACTCCTTTACACGTTTGTTTTCAACCGCATGTAAGAATTCTTTCACGACGTGTTGATCACTGAACCGCTGTAGTTGTGCTTTAACATCCTTCTCCATCCATGGTTCTAAATTGCCGGCTTTCCTGTTTTCGGTCTCCCAACTCGAACTCAGAGGCGGTCCACACATCCTGCATGTGAAATTACAGAGATTGCTGAGCCTGTAATCCCAACTTGTGGCTTGCATTGATGTCTCTCCGTGTTCGTCGGTTTTATCGAATGCTTCATCAATTTGATCTTTGTAGAATCTGTTAAAATGCTGTCTATAAACATTTGCATTCAAGAGTTTATGATTGCAGGTTGCACACTCCGGTATTTCCTCCCCCGCCATTAATTTAAGCCTTATACCTTTCATGTATCCGGAATTCCAATGCTCGTTCAGTGGGAGAAGTTTCAATTCTTTCTTGGCGTCAGGACCACTGCTATCAATGTACTGTTTGAAATTAGTCGATTTTTCCTTAGATGCACAACACAATCGCCTTTCCATTTGTGGAGATATAAATGTATGAGCCCACGGAGCCATACAGAATGTTTTATTACCCTCGTTTGGTTTAATTCGTTTCATACAACTCCGCTAGTTCAGGAAATACTTCTAACATGTTTTCGTCTCTGATTACGTCTAGTTTTTTCATACTATCTTTAAATTGTTGCAAGTCCTTTGAATTATCTCTTCTCATCATATAATCTAATCCTGACTCAAAACCTTTTGTGGCACGAGTCAAATTATCTTTTGGACGTAACCACTCTAAATGTTTAAGATATTTTTCCTTTACTTTTTGCTTGTACGTGTCTGGTAACAAATCTATTCTCTGCGGATAAGGAAACTGTAACAGGTTGAAGTTGAAATCCTGAGGTTTGAGTAGACCCTGCTCTACCCAATTTCTATGGAAGTCTGGAATATGCAGTGCATTAATTAATCCAACGGTAGAACTTATATAAAAATCTACTTGTGGACATACTTCCAGCATTCTTTTCCTATTTGCTATTACATCTTCCCAAACTGTGCCTTTACGCATAAGTTCTCCACGCTTTCCCTCAGCGTCAAGACTTGCACCAATAGACACAGAATCAAATTTATTCCATAGTTCTAGCACATCTATATCTTTGAATGTTGTCCTAGTAAAGTTTGTGTTATATATTAACCTTACATGATACATTTTACGTTTGTCCAATTCCTTCAAAATCCTGTAATGTTCTTCCATGATGATTGGCTCACCTCCTGCAAAATAGAACTGTTCAACATGCTCGAACTGGTCTAACATCTGATTCCATATGTCGTCACTGCTCCTGCCGACCTTCATTATCTTAGCATGGTTAGGTGGCGCACCTGTAAGTTTTTTATGATCTTCGTACCAGTTTGAACTAAACCACGTGCCACAACTCCGGCAGGCAAGATTGCACAAATTACTGAAACGTATATCCCAATACTTTATAATAAAATCGGCACTGCCGTCAGGTTGAGTTTTATCCACCATTCCTATGTTGTGTCCAAAATGTTTGTTTGAACTCAAACGTAAACTAAAAAAACCGGACTTCTCTTGGTCATAACATTTCGTACAATGTTTATTTGTTTTGTTAGACAGCATATTCTTCCTAATACCTTTCATGGTATCATTGTTAAAAACTTCTGCCATTGAATTTTTATTAAGATCTCCCACCGGATATTTGTCTAAGGCAAAGCAACAAGGATAGGCCCTACCATCAGGAAAAGCATGGATATGTAACCATGGCATCATACAGAATGTGTCACTGTCAATCAACAACTCCTTTTGTTTAGGAGTCATATCTTTTATTTTTAATTTTTCAGGCTCTTTCGCCCCGTAATCATAAGCCACGGTACCATTCTCCTATAATTGGGAAAGTTTTTTCAAAATTCTTTCCTGTTCTCTTGTCATATTGACTGTAAAATGCCTTGAAATCTTTTTGCAGTTTGTCCTGTTCGGCGGCACCTGCATGAGGTGTTTTAACAACGTCAAGATAATCTATCAGCCTTTGGGTGTGATTGACTTCCATCTGCTCCAAGAATTTTTCATTTTTATTTAAAAATTTAACCAAGTCGCCTTTAAATTTATTCCTTAAGTAATCCGGCAATACAAGGGGTGATTGGAAACTTGGAAACCTTAAAATATTGAGTGTGTAGTTAATTGTCGGTCCATATACAGCACCAGCAGTTTTGAACCAAATAATTTTTTCTAAAAACTCTGGCAATGATTCCAAGCACAGTGCATTGATAGTTGCCATGTTATGTATCTCGGAAGGCACTTTATCAACCATCATGTGTAACAGGTTTGAATGCCATTCGCCATAGTGGAGTCCGTCACGTATATATTCTGCTTGTTTGAATGTTGCTTCGCAACTTGTATACAGATGGAAATTTTTAAATCCTTTTAACTTGTTTTTGAATCTGCTTATTATCTCAGGTTTTGCTCCAAGATTACTATTAATTGCAATTCTCATATCCGGTTTCATTTTGTTTCCTTGTGTTTCGATCCAGTCTAACAATCTCCATAGGTTAGGTGACATCATTGGTTCGCCACCAGTAATACGTAGTTCGTCTAAGGTCCTGTGGAGATCACTTTCCCACCATTTATAAAATGCCTCTACATATGGATTTGATTCATCTTTCTTATATGGCTCAGCAGAATCATGTGCATGTGTAAAATGATTTCGTCCGTCTGTTGACATACCTGTGTATGGACCTTGTCTTTTGATATTGTTTGCCCATGTAGAACTAAATGCAGGATTACAATATGTACACGCAAACTGACACACTCTATCAAAGGCTATTTCTAAAGTTCTTAAATTGAAATCTTTGTTGTAATCACTTTTGTATGCATCATCTAACTCTTTATCTGTATAAATTTTAGATTTGTAGACCCTGTCACTTATGGCATCTCTGCCTATGTCCTCGATCTTCCAACAATACTCACAACCTTTTGGTCTGTCTCCGCACTGCATCTGCCTACGCTGTTCCTTTTTCTGACGTGTATTGTGTATAGCACTAGGATTATTTTTTATTTCCTCGAGATCAATTTTGTGCGGAAGAGGGTGGTGACAACTTGTGGTCATTCCACTACCAAGCCATATTGTAGCATTGTACCATTTTGCGGCACAAAAACTGTCTGACTTTGTATCTAATTTTTTTTGTTTAAATTCAAGATCGTCCATCTTTTCCCTTAAAATAGTTTTTCAATTTATTATACTCCTCATCCGGACAGAAAATGTCACTTTTGAACATTATATCTTTGACCCAATGATAATGTGCTATAGGTGGAGGATGAGATTCACCTGGTATGTAATATTCCTTATATTTTTCTTCTGCAAATTCGCCGAGACCACATCTGTCTTTGTAAAAAAGAAATTTATTCCAATCAATTGTCTGAAACAAAGCACGTTCACTTTCGCTGTAAAAATTATCTCTTAAAACGTCCTTATTGAATATCATCATTGTGTAAGGTATATGTTTTCTATCTAAAAACATTTGTGTCCTGTGTATATGTTCAAGCGTCCTGTAATATTGGTGTTCTTCGTCCCAGAAGTGCCGCCTATAATAATCGTGCTTATCTTTTTCAGGGTGTCCTCCGTACCATGTACTCCATTGAAAATCTTCATCCCACACGTAGTATGTTGCTCTGCCTTTCACATCATCCTTACCTTTGTCTTTTGTTATCACTTCGTATCTGTCTGTGCCAGACCACATAATGTATATGTGATCTATATGGTTGTGTTTCATAGCACTATTGATCACTGCACGTGATATGGTTTCATTTCCGCTACCAGACCTGCCTTTATTCTTCATTGTGATACCACCATTGAACCACGGCACAAACTTAGGCCAGCAAGGCCACCCGTATCTAGTAAAACTACAACCATGTGCTATTGTTTTGTTAAGCATTCCTACATTCCTCCCAAAACTCTTCCATCTCAGGAAACGTGTTTAAGAATCTTGTGAGACGTCTGCGATCGTGTTCGTTAAAGAAAGCGTAAAAGTTTTTTTTATTTTGCGTACTTGTGTCCGCGTTTTCGCGCCAGTAAGCGAGATTCCTTTGCATCTTCTGGATCTCGAAATCCTTGAATATGTGTAACCCGTTGTCCTCGCCGGAATTGGCCTGCATATACTTTATGTTGTCCTCATGTACGCTCTGGTATGACTCAGGCAGAAGCGTGATCTGTTGCCATGCGGGTTGTCTCAGCAGTGGCACGTCGAACCAAACCCTCTGGTAAGTCTTGCTATATTTCTTACGCAGTTCTAATATCTTCTCTAAAAGTTTGTCCATGCTGGTTATACTGAGGTTGTTGTATGTGCATATGAATGTGATCGAGTTACGAACAGGAATGCGATCCAGGAACTCCTCCACATTGTCCATCATGTAGTTGAAATCTAACCCATGCCTTATGTATTCCGCTCGCTTGCCAAATGCATCCACGCTAACGAACTGCATCATGTGTTCCACCTTATCCTGCATACATATCTCCTGTGCCATGTTGAAATACTTTTGTTTCAACTTCTTGTCTGGCGGACACATGTTGCTTGTCACGTTAAGGTGTAGGTCATCCTTTGGATTGTCTATGATGTACTGAAAAACCTTGTATGTGTTTTTGTCCATCATGGGCTCACCACCCGTCATACGGAAGTGCTTAAGGTTCTTGTAAAGTGTGGGCCACCATTTCCAGAAAGCCGTAACGTACGGGTTGTCTTCACGCTGTGGTGTTGGCCTCTTCCTGCCTTGGAAATGCTCAGGAGCATTATGGGGAGGTGATGTTGGAAACTCCCCATAACGTTCTGTCTCCTGTGCCCAGGTAGTGGAGAACTGTGGCGAACAGTAACTACACTTGAAATTACAAGCGTGGTTGAAGTTAACCTCCACGTACCTGGGTGTCCAACTTGTGGTCATTGGATTCTTTCTAATCTGCTCGAAGTCCTGCATGGCCCAAGGCTCACCTGAACGATAGTGCCTGTCCGACATCTCGCCAGTGTCCTCCAGTTTCCAGCAGTATGAACATCCTTCTGGACGCTCGCCCTGTAGCATCTTAAATCTCTGATCTAGTTTCTCCGCGGTGTTGTGCAGTGCCGCAGGATTCTGTTTCACCTGCTCTGCATCTATCTTGTGCAGTGGAGGGTGGTAGCACGAGTTCGTGAGTCCGGTTGGCAGGTGCAGTGATACCTGGTTCCACTTGGCCAGGCACATAGTTGGAGATACTGTGGCAAGTTTTTGCTTGGCCTTCAGTGCATCCGTTTTGTAATCACTAGTGCTCACGATCTTGCACTCCCTTGTTCCTGTGCTTTGGCGTGCAAAACTTAAAAAACTTACTCTGTTCTGCGTCCAACTCCGCAATCGGTATGTCCAACTGATTACGTAGGCTTTCGCCATAGAGTCGGAGATCCTCGTCTAGATGTACCATGTGCTCCTGCAGATGTTGGTCATACAAGTCCTTCATGCCCTCCAGGTCAGATATCTGTTCCACGTCTTTTGAATCAAGTGTTGTGGCGTAACAGCCAATCCTGGCACCCAGCATTGCGTACTTTCCGTTCTCAACGTCTGCACCAACGGACATCCATGTCAGTAAATTTTTAAGATTTGCTGGCCACACTTTTTTACTGAATTGCTCTGGCTCGATCCTCTTACCCTGTTCCAGGCTCATCTTAACACCTTCTCTGTAGCCTGCAACGAAGGCCTGTCTCGGCGTGATATTGATGATCGTCTCTGAATAGCAGTTGTGTAGGTTTTCGTGTTTGACCGTCCAACAGAAATCTAACTTTGCCCTTGGGTCTTTGGCGTTTTCATGTGTGTGCATACCAAGGCAGGTGCTTTTATCCCAACCTACTAGGCCACCGTTGCCGTACACTAGTCCGTTTATACTGTTCCTTGCCCTCCATCTATGCACTGCTTTACGGTCTGACTTATCCCAATCAAGTGTTTGTATAAGGAAAGACTCATCAATGACATTATCTCCGTCCACGCTTATAAAGAAATCAGTCTCTGCGATGTCAGCCGCGGCCTTGTGTGCATTATCAAAACCCACAACACCGTCAACACGTTTAGCCCATGGCACTTTGTTCTTGAGGTCCGCCCAGTTCTCTTCCTTGTTTGGCTCCTTGAAAGAAATGTACACGAAATCTAGATCACTTATTCGTACTCGATTACCCATGCTTCTCCATTATCTTTTATATCATTAGGCCAGTGTATGTCGCTATCTTCAAACACAAACCCTTTTGTTGCTGGTTTAAGCACACTGTAAAGGTGCTTTCTTTTTGGTGTAGGTCTCAACAGTATCTCTGGACCAAACTTTGCGGGTTTGATCATGTAGTTCTCTTCACCATTTTTCATAATCTCTAGTTTCTTCTTAAGACTCACCTGGTACTGCTTACCTTCGATGTTCACGTAGTGTATCTTCTCAGGCCTTGGCTTGAATTGTTGCAATGCTTTAAATAGTTCTGACATTGATCTCCTTGTCATGATAGTGCCACACCCTAGACACCCGTTTTTCGCCTAGATAATATGCATTTTGATTTTTATTTGGAAAAAGATAATTATTTTGATCTTTTGTGTGCTCCAAACCGTTTACAGAAGGTTTGTGATGTAAAAACTTGAACCATTCGTAATCAATCAACTTACTATTTGTAGGATCAATAATACGATGGGCAAGAGCAAACACAACATCTGTGCTCGGGTATTCGTCATGACAGTTTATCAGCATTCTGCTTTTTACTTCATTCCAATTTTCTGTTATTTTTCGTGCGGTATCAAAAAAGAGTTGTGTCCATTTGCTTTTCCTGAAATACATGAGACCGTTGTAGATGTTTGGCAAATTATTACGTCTGAACAGACTCCTATATGGTGTAATTTTCACTACATCATCTTTGTAGTTTCTGCAGTCAACACTGAACACCAAGTCGTGTTGCCATAGATGATTCCACCACCAGTCAGTGTTAGTGGTCCAAAGCATGTCACTCTCTAATTTTATGGTATGTGTGAAAGGTGTGATGTTAAATGCCTTATATTCATTTGCCCATTTCACTTCGTGTTCTGCACTACTATCATGTCTGAGCACTTTTACAAAATCAACGGATTTATGTTTGAACTTACTATTTTCATCTGTTACCACACAAACCTTGTTTTCTCTGTTCCACGTTTTTATACTTTGGGCCAATTTTATACTCAACGCAACGTAATCTGTTTTTGCGTTGTTCTGTGCAAACCATAAAAATCCTTTAGACATAGGCCACTTCCTTGTTTAACACATGCACGTCCTGATCTTTGATGTAATTGATCTGATCGTTGAAATGCCATGCGATGCCATCATCTTGTATTCCA
>Ga0209645_1001826_pt1 | contig 10417 bp, 4 predicted proteins | sample ETNvirenome_6_30_FD_184070 | JGI IMG/M metagenome (GOLD analysis project Ga0209645, IMG submission 184070) | Marine viral communities from the Pacific Ocean - ETNP_6_30 (SPAdes) (version 2) | ecosystem: Environmental > Aquatic > Marine > Oceanic | place: Pacific Ocean | collected 2013-06-19
TGTTGTTAGAAATATCTATGGTCATGTGTCACCTCTTTGACCTGTTTTCCCACGACAAGGCAAAGAAGAGCAACGCACAAATAAACTAGGACAAATTATTTAAAAGAATCGTTGAATTGATTCCTGATAAAATCCATAAGGATGACTTCATTTAAGGGAACGTTTCTTTGAAGCTTGCCAAACCCTTGTCCCAACTCTCCGCTAAAAATATCAACAGCACTTTCACCTATATCTTGCAATGTAGATGTAGCAGGGCCAGTAATTCCAGTTAAGAAATCTATAGGGTTTGGCTCTGCTTCATATTTTGGATTTACAAATTTGCCCATCATAGGCTCACGACCTGCGGATACAGCTTGCTGCATTGAACTGTAAACCAAATCAGAATAAAGCGGTGCAAGACCAGAGTAATCAAAAGCTCTAGCAATTCTGTCACTTGGCTCCATCTTGTCCCAAACATAACTAGGTGTTCTAGCCCATATAGCCAAGTATCCTAGTCCAATTGCTGCAAACGCACCCCCTAGTCTGTTTTTGACTTGACCAGAAGTATAGGCGGCTGTGACTTTATTCATAGAAGCAAACATAAATGAGTAAAACTGAAAAGGCAGCGTCATCATTCCGCTTTCTATTCTAACATACCCCTTAAAAACAGAATCCTCTGGCAAATTTTTTGCCCAAGGAATTTTACTAGCTGTAGAAGTGCGAATATAAACAATGCCATCAGCAATTTGAGGTCTATCAAACGGCGTTGCAGTAACAATTGTATTTAAAACACCATTGTTTACAGCATTTCGGAAAGCTTCTGTAGCTTCTTTAGAAACGCCTTGCATTTCCCAGTCACCTAAATTTGCAATTAACAATCCGTTGTCTTGATTGGTGCCACCAACTTGTTGGATCGGTGCTTTTCTTACAATTTCTTTAGCTATCTTTGCGCTGATTCCATATCTGTTTAAATAATCTTGCTCAAACTTTGTAAGCGTTCCATCATCTAAATGTCTCATATATTTAATGATTGTATGCTGACGCAAAGCGCCTTCAAATGTTTTCATAAATTCAGTAATAGGGCCAAGAAGGTTTAAGATCATACCTGCTTGTTTTGTATTGTTCCAAATGCCGTTTGGATCAACATTGTCAGTTAAGCCTTCTGAAATCCTTTGCTGCACTGCTCCTAATGGAACGTCTAAGCCCTCACCAATTTCATCTTTTGTATCTCTCATTGCTTGACGAAATTCTGGCGATCTAAACATATGTACAGATGCTTTAGCAACATCACCAAAATCAGAATCCATTAAGATTCTTGAGAAATCAGGAATAGAAGCTATACCTGCTTTGTTCAGATAATTTAAAGAAGTAAACTCTCTAAGAAAAGTAGCTGTTTTTAAATCCCATCTTGTTGGATCACGATAAACTCGGCTCATAACCCTGTTTTCAATAGTTCCAAACTGCAATCTAGCAAAATCAATAAAATCTTTGTCATATCCATCAACAATAAACTGATCTTCTATTTCCCTCCAAACTGCATCAGGAGATTTACCACCAAAAATGCGAGAAAAGTGATACTTTGGCGCTACGCGGTTTGTATAGTTTTGCATAGCAACAAGAGGATCGTTAATTATAAAAGGCAATATGTCTTTGTTATCTATGTCTATCATTCTATGAGATAGTTTAAGTGAGCCAGTAAAGCCCTCGCTTACACTTGGATCAAATGGGTCAGGATCATTGACAATACTATCATAAGTTTCATCTACAGCTTTTGCTATTGTTGCAGGATCAGCAGTGTTTAGATCAATTCGCTCATACAAAAATGTTTCTGGATTGTACCGAACATAACTAGGGTTTTGCATAAAGTGATTGGTCAATATTCCTTTGAAAACAGATTCATTGTTTTTTAAAACTGGAACATTGTAAATTCTGTTAAAGAATGGCTCTCTACTTCTTGTTGTTGGGGCAGCAGGTGCAACAGCAATAGCTTCAATAGCTGACTGTATGCTTTCCATTTTTTGTTTTACTTCACTTAAGCGTTCTTCAAAGTATTGTCTGCTTCCTTTTTTCAGATTTCCAGAAAGTTTCGCTTCAACTCTAGCTAACTCAATTTCTTGGGTTTTAAATTCTGTTTCTAAATCTGTTCGGCCTATATGATTAGCTTGTTGAAGACGCGCTCCCCAAGCTTCATTGTAAAATTCATCTATAGCCCTAATAACTTTTGCTTCTGCATCAGAAGAAGGGGTTTCACCTGCTAGTCTTTTTCGATTAGCTTCTACTCTGAACTCTGCAATAGTTGGCCCTGTCTTGGTAAATCGCCTAACAGCACTTGTTGGGTTAATGCTTAACAAATTAAGAGTAGAGGCATCAGTTGCTTCTGCATAAGCCTCACGGACAAGCCTATCAAAACGCGCCCAATGCCGTTTTTCAGTTGAAGCAGCTATATATACGCTCTCAGGAGATGGAATCCCTGCAACATTAGCTTCTGTAATCCGACCATTATCGCCGCCCATCTGCAAAATAGACTTTTTATACATATTAAGGCCATCCCAAACATTTTGACCTGCTATTTTTATAGGTTCTAAACCTAAAGCTTTGCTTGCAGGTGATGGAATGGGGTTATAAGCGCTTGTAACAATTCTGTAAGGATCAACAACGCCATCTACAGTAGCATTATCTACGATTCTAGCGGAAGCTTCATCAACAAGAAGCTTAAGTTCATCAGAAGTTTCATTTAAAAGACGCATTTTAAAAGCAAAGTCAGCTTGATCTCCTGCTTCCCTTGCAGCCTTGGCCCCTTCATTTAGCCCATATACTCTGCGCTGTCTTTGAAGGATTTCAGCTTTTAAATTATCATCGCTTAAATTGCCATGTTGTCTGCTTTTCCTTTGCGTTAAGCCAAATTCATCTACTCGACCTTGCAAATTTTCCATAGCAACAATTTCAAACTCACGATCTCTAAAGTTTTGTCGCTGATTTATTACAAAATTTCTATACGCCTTGCCGCTACCTGCAAATGCACCTGCTAATGCACCGCTAAATATTGTTGCAGACCCTACAGAAGTAATTGCTCTTTCAGCAGTAGAGTTTACGCCACCATAATATCTTGCTGTTTCAATGCCACCTTGAAGAGTACCCCCTGTTACGGCTGAGTTGAAAATAGCAGCAGCAACAGTTGGGCTTTTCATATAAGCAAAAGTTGGAACAAGGTTTGTATAATCAAGAACCATTGCGCCCCCTTTTGCTAATGTGGATGACCGTGAATACCTTTCAAATCTTTGCTCTTCTCTCCTAACCATCTTTTCAATAAAGCGAAATTCTTCTTCGCTTTTTGCCGACATTAGCTGATCTTTGTAATTTTGATTAAAAACATTAATATGATTTGCAGGGTTAAATGCAAAGTCTTCTTTAAACTGTGTGTTTTCCCATAGACCTGATATTATATCTACACCTGCTTGAGAAACATCTCTCCGCAAAGTAGTCATAGATGTTTTTGGTGTTGCGGTTTGGGCGTAGCTTGGGCTTACATTATAATTTGAAAAAAGATCAGTCATTTAAAACCCTCCTCTTTCATCCCTATCTGCTTGGGCTGCATCTTTAGCCGATGTATATGTATCAGAAATAACGCTACCTATTTGTTTAGTAAAATCTGCAACGCTCAAAGCCGCATCACCTATTTCATCAGCATTTTGCAACCAAACATTTTGAGATAAATCTCTGCCACCCCAATGATACGGCGAAGTCCACCAAAGATCAGGTTTGTCAGTTGCAGACATTTTGCCATCTAGTACAGCTTCGCTTTCTCTACTTGTTTTCCAGTTTTGAAAGGTTTCAAAAGAAGGTCCAGAGCTTGAAATAGCAAAGTCTAAATCAGAGACGCTAATTTCGCCAGATGGAGACATCTCCACTAAGAAAAAGGTTGCACTAGATGTGCTTGAGTCAGCCGTAGGCTGCAAAAACAAAGTTGTTTTTTCACTTCTATAATCACTTGATATAAGGTCTTGCTCATAATCTCGCGCACCTTTTGCTCTAAGAAGATTGTCTGTTTCAAGGCCTTTATATCCCTCAATAAATATTGGGTTGTATTTTTTAAGAAACTCTTTTTTACCGCCCATTTTTACCATTAATTCTTGCTCCATAAAACGAAGAATATTTTTTCTATCTTGCGGAAAAACACTTAATAGATTCACAACGGTTTTGTTAGACAGCGCACCCATCTGACTGTTAATAACATATGGGTCAGTTAAAAACTGTTTGTTTACAAAGTTATCAATATATTCTTGTGCTTTGTCTTTTGTGTGACCTGCTAAAAACAAACCTTTCATATAATCTCTAACAACAATAGCCAGATTTGGATTGTTATTATATTGATTGCCAATAAATTGTTCTGCTACTTCATCTATAGAGTTAGCGTCAGGCAAGCCTGTCCTGCTTCCATAGTCAGCAACAATTCTATCATTTAAAGCTTTTTGATCTAACTGCGACCGAGATGTTCTAATTTCATCTAAATAGTCTGGGTCAACACCTGCCCTAGATGCAAAGGCAAGCCCATCAAGAACGCCAATGTCTACAGCGTCCATTGTGTTCATCCAGTTTGGCCTTTGAACGTTTCCATCCTGATCGTGATAGTAGCTCATTGTTAGCCAAAGTTGACCTGTGTTTTGCAAGTTTACTTTTTGACCATACTCAGTAGACGTTCCTCTTGCCGCAGCAACAAAATGACTTTTCATTTCTGGCGTTATAATCTGATCTCGTCTTTGCAATTGAAGAGCCAAATATTTTTTTGCAGACATCTGACCTTGGTTGTCATAGTTTGTATTATTTAAATAAGCAAAAGCATTATTGTATAAGTCTTTATAATAAACCTTTCCATAGCCTGTGCTTTGTCTTGCTGTATTTTCAAACAACTGAGCAACACTTGGATCGCTAGAATTTTCAATATGCTTGCCAACAGTAAGCATAGATTCAACTTGCACAGCTTTTCTGTTATTAGCCTTTTGAGCTTCAAAAGCTTTTTTGATTCTGTTTATTTCACTATTTGCTGCACTTATAAATTCAGCTTTGTTAGCCTCATCTCCCGAAAATGTATCTACAATTTTCTTTAATTGTTTTTTCTGATTTGGGCCAAACAAATTCTTTTGAGATGTTTCAGGATTTTGAAGATATGTAAGAACGTCAGCAAAATATTTTTCAAATTCTTCATCCCCTTGAACATTGCCTAAAGCAGATTTCATTTCTGATTGATAACTCTCATTAATAAACAAAGTTAGCATACGTCTAGCAGCATCGTTCTGAGCTTCTTGCAAAGAAGTGTTGATAGCTTTTTGCCCATCTGCTTCTGTTTTTAATACATCAAGATTATTAACTTTATCGGTATAATAATTTAAACTTGCTTCTATTGTGTCAAAGTCTTGAGCATTTTGCAAAGAATCTTGATAATCAAAAATGTGACTTAACAATATTTGATTATCAATTTCTAAATCTTTAGTGTATGCCTCTTTAGCCGCACGACCACCTTCAAGAACAGTTTCCCTTCTATCATTAACAAGTTTTTGTCTTTGAGTAGTTTTTAATTGTGAGAAAAGAGTTTTAAACTCCTCATAATTTTTTACGTTAGGTATTTGCTCTTTTGGTATATTTGGATTATTTGCAAGCTGAGAAAGCTCAGATAGAACAGTTCTGTTTGTTACTGCACTAAGCAATGTTGAAGCCTGATTAATTGTGTGTGCCTGTTGAAGCTCTCTCTTTACCGTTGCAAAGTTTTCAGTTTTTTCTATATCAATATCTAAAGCCTCAGCACTCTCTGTAAGCTCTTCAATTTGAACATTATATGCTTGTGCTGGGTCTGCTGCGTTTTGAACATTTAAAGACATTTGGTCTAAATTTAACAACATTTCACTGTCAAATTGTTTTGCACGTTCTTTTATAGCCGCTTTAATGCTAGCACCTTCTTTAAATACAGCTTCTAAATGTTGGCTTACACCCTCTTTGTCTAAGCCAACATATTCTTTTATTGCAGTTAAAGTCTGTACGTCTGTTTTTTTAGCTGATTGAATAATTGTGCTATAATCGCCAGATGTAAGAATTTTTCTTATTGATTCTGGCGTTTCTTTATTTTCATATAGGTCAATGCCAATAGAGGTTAAAACAGACTTTAGGGCAGACTCCATAAATTGATCGTGCTGTTCTATATACTTTTCTGCATCTGTTGCATCTACACCTGCTGCAAGATAGGCTCTTGGAGTAGAGTAAAAATTATAGTTTTCTTCTTGGAGTTTTAGCCAGTTTAGTAAATACTGCGAACTAGCGGAAGAGCCAGTGCCTCTTTGGTTAAGCATTGTTAATGCGGTTATATTTTCTTGAGTGGTTACAGCTAAGTTAAAAGCATTGCGCTTTTGTTCTTCTTTCCTAATTGCTTTATCTCTTAATGCTTGCGTTTGAAGCGGAGAGTCTATTATTTCTCTTTGTTGTTTTACAAAAACAGCAAGCTTTAATATTTCACTTGGATCGTTTTCTACATAACGTAATACTTTATCATGCACCTGTTTAGTTTTAGGGTTTAATGTAAGATTAGCGCCAACAGGATTGCTAAAAGCATCTTCTAAATCTTGTCTTTCAGTAAGATTTAAATTTGACAATTCTCTAGTTAAAAGGCCAGCAGCAAAAGATGAAAACTGTTCTTTTAAGTGCGTACTTTCTTTTGTAAATTCTTTTGGCCCAAGGGTTTCAGACCAACTTATTAAGTCAGTAAACTCTTCTTTAGAAAAATTAATTGAAGCAAGAAAACTTCCTTCATCCCCCATAGCACCAAGATTAAAAGACTGTTGTTTGCTTTCCTCCTTACGGCGCTCAAGGATAGCTTTTGCTTCGGCTTTTTGCCTTATAATAGCCTTTTCCTGCAAAGCAGCTTTATTGTTTGCTAGATACAGTTTTCCAGTATCTAAAATTAACTGCTTGTACTCCCCATCTGCGTGTTGAGTCATTTCAGCTAGGTATTCAGCCATACCTTGCTCAAAGAGAGCAACCTCATTTGGATTTTCTTCAAGGCGAGTCGCTAAAGTTGAGGCATAGTTTTGGATTTCGGTTTCGTAAGATTGAGTAAATCGACGATCAACAACCCTTTTAAAAGACTCCATAGCCACAGAGCCAAGGTTTTGCGTGTTGGTAAGAGCAATGGGCTTTTTGGTAACTGGGTCAATCCCAGTAATGGTTTCAATGTCTAATGCCTCTGCGCGATCTGCCCCCTCTTGCGAGGCTAATTGCAAACCTTTTTTATAAAACATATCAGACATAGCATTTGCAGATTCTACAATTGCATTTGCTACTATCTCGCCGCCTCTACTGCCCCTTGCGACACCAATGGGCTGAACTTTATATTGACGTTTTTCTCTTATAACAGCCATTTTATGTAGCCTTTATTTGTCCGTGGCGAAAGATTCCACCTGCTATTGCAGTCATTGCACCAATAGTCGCTGCTTGTTTTTTAGCACGACCTTCTATTCTGTAAACTCTAGCTTCTTGCGCTAATTGAGCAGATTTGAACGCACCCATTAAATCGGAAGCTCTAAGGTCTTCGCTAACAATATCTTGATTTCTTTTTAGAAATGCACCGACAGAATCAGGCCCGAGATTTTTATCATTGATTGTGCTAACATCTCGACCAACAGAAAAGGCAGCAATGGTAGACTTTAAATTGTCTTTATACAGCCTTGCTCTAGCATTGTGGTTTGCCAAAGTTTCTACTTTAGAAACTTCCCTTTCGGTCATTTTCCCAAAAAAATTAAACTCGCCAGTTTTCCTAGCAGACTCACCTGCTGCCATTTGACCCGCAGCGCTTATGCCTGTTGATAAGGCATTTCCAATCATCATTAACATCATTGGGTTCATTAGATTATTAGCTCCGCTACTAGCCCATTGATCTGCATATCAAGGGGGTGATCCTGTTCAATAGTTACCTGTGGGTTTCGATCATAACCTAGTAACCTAAATTCTTTTTTGCCAGTAAATGCTGCCGTTGTAACAAGCGGTCTACTGTTTATTTTAGCCGATCTAGTGTTTTTCATATCTACAACAACATTGGTTATACCACGGATTTCGCCTGTTGTTGGGCCACCTGCTGCGCTAACATCAATTGGGTTTGTTACAAGCTTGGCTGTAAACTTTTTACCAGTGTAGATATGTGTATATCCATGACCTGCGTAAGCTGTTAGATCAACTTCATCGTTGCTGTTGACAGTAAACTGACCGAGTGATGACAGCGTTGTCCCATCTGTAGCAATGACGTCTACAACATCGTTCTGGCTGTAGAGAGCGCTTACATCAACTTTGTTTGAAGATATTGCGCCATAGATATAAAAATCCAAGCCAATGTCGCCTCTAAACTCACACAGTTGCAGCTTGTTCTCTGAATCGTAAGCATTAACAAAGAGCCTGTCTTCTATAGCGCAGACAGAGCCAAAGCGCCCATTTGTTGTTACCCTAGACCATGATGCTCTTTTCTCTGCTCTGTTAGAAGAAAACAGAGTCATGTCACCGCCTTCAAGCGTTAGGGCTGCATAGGAATCTGGCAAGCCAAACCCACTATGCACAACAGCTAAGTAGGTTGGGGAATTGATTAGATGAGAGGCAATCGTAGAAACAGACGTAGCGGTGTAGGCTTCTTCTGTGTCGGTATAGATATACTCCCTGATAATCTTACCATTATTCTGAACAAAGATCGTAGCGCCATCTATAGACATAGGCTCAACGTGTTCCACACCATATGGTGTTTGCTTTCGTATCTGAGCATTGGTTGGCGTAATAGCTTGGTTCAAATAAGTTGGGACGTATAACTCATTAGATGCAGTGAAGACCTGCAAGTCCCTGTTTGAAACAAGATACCTTATTTCATTAACATCACCTGTTGCAGCAACCATAGAAATAGAATCTGTATCTCCTGCATCGCCTACATCAAAGTTAAAGAACTCACCAATTTGAGACATCCAAATATTATCTGGCTCTGCTATTGTGCCGCCAAAGCAAAGACGGTTTTCATGAAACTCTACCGCCGCAGGGTAGCCCCTCTTTGCTGACCAAGATTGCTCGTCCCAATCTGAGGTAGGTGCATGAGTTGTTACTTTTACAAACCCCCCACCATCCTCGGATGTGTTTGCACTACTACCTGCTGTTATGGTGTATGTGTTTTCATCAATAACTGTACCTACAGTTTTTGTGCCATTTATATTGCTTGCATTAATGCCGCCAACGGCTGATGCCTCAGATATTGTAATTGATTCACCACCGCCAAAGCCATGAGCAATGTGCGTTACTTCTATTGTTGTAGTCGTGTCTATAGTTCTAAGTGGGTTAAGAACAGACAATCTGATCTTCAATGAATCAACTATATTGCCTGTTGCCTGAGTTGCAGATTGCACACTTGTTATATCAATCTCATTGCCACCATAGCGAACAGTTGTTCCCACATGAAGTGAGTTAGGGTAGTTACCGCCACTCTGAGAGCCAGTTGTGTCCCAATATGCTGCGCTTGTCGTAAGCGTTACTCCGTTACCACTTGTGGCTGATGGGTCAAGCGTAACGCCGTGAGCTTGGAACTTGGAATAAGGCTGATATGTTTTCTTGTTATCTGCCCTTTGATCGAAACTGTAGGTTGATACCTCAAAGCTTGTTAAGCTTGTGCGCGTTATCATCCTTGGCGCAAAGAGAGGATGCGAGACAAACATTACATCGCCATACTGCGCTGTAGTGTATTCTTTTAGATAAGCTTGATCGAAAGGAAGTGCAGCGCTGCTTGTATCTGCTGTAATAGTTGCAACGAGAGAAACCGTATCCGAGCCATTTATCAGTCGAAAGCATCTTACCTTCTGGTGTTCTATCGAAATGATGTATTCTTCGTTTTCATCAAAGACAAAAGGATAAAGGTGAGATTGCTCTGGATTGCTTGAGCTATAGGTAATGCTGTAATTGTAAATGTGCTTCATGCCATACCGTTTTTTGACAGACCCCTCTGCCATAACGATCATGTTTTCAAGTCTTTGCGCTGATGAAGTATAGACAGACGTATCAGTCCTCATAATGAGGGAATCACTTACTTCACCAAACTGAAAGCTGCTAACTGGTACTCTGATCTTCTGCATTAGCTGCGCCTTTCAGCAATGAACCTCGAAGTGTTTAGCTTGCGTGTTGTTTGTTGCTGCGAATCAAGCCTACGCGCTTTAATAAACTGACGCTCTGCTCTGTTTTCCATTGCAGTGCCTAGCTGTGCATCTCTTGCTAAAGATATTGCAAATACGCTAGCAACAGCAAACTCAACGGCAAGAGTAAAGTAAGGAGGCCAATCGACTTCTTCTGCTCTAAAGATGTAATCCGCAATAACTTCATCTGTAGATACAGCATCGCAGTAAACTTTATCGCCATATGTATCATACTCAATTGCCTGTTC
>Ga0209645_1001827_pt1 | contig 10412 bp, 12 predicted proteins | sample ETNvirenome_6_30_FD_184070 | JGI IMG/M metagenome (GOLD analysis project Ga0209645, IMG submission 184070) | Marine viral communities from the Pacific Ocean - ETNP_6_30 (SPAdes) (version 2) | ecosystem: Environmental > Aquatic > Marine > Oceanic | place: Pacific Ocean | collected 2013-06-19
GATCTTCCGTAACAGGGGCAGTCAGACGTTTGGTGGTAAACTGTACGAATTCATGAGCGTGAAGGGATTGCCAGGCACGGGCGGCACTGACATGACCTACATAGAAGAAGCGGAAGGATATGTGGCACACAAATGGGGTGCGGCATCGCTATTGCCTGTCAGCCACCCGTACAAGAGCAGTGCTCCGTAACGATAAATAGAGTTTAAGTATGGCAAAACAGACAATTAACGTAGGAACAACAGCAAACGACAAGACCGGTGATCCGTTGAGAACCGCATTTACCAAGATCAACGACAACTTCACGGAACTGTATGGTGCATCACCTTTTGGACAACAGGTTACAATATCTGGAAACCAAATCAGTGCAAGTGCCAGCAATGCCGATCTAGTATTATCAGGATCTGGAACAGGAGATGTTGTTGCAGGTGCAGTTAGAATTCATGGAACTTCCATAACATCAGATGATAGTACACAGATACAAATCAACGAAAATTTAGATGTTGGTGGAAACATCACAGCGTCAGGAGACATCACTGCCACGGGCAACATATTTGCCAGAGGAAATATTAATTTGGGTGATGCGGCAGGAGACCAAACAAAAGTGGTTGGTGTTTTTGAAGCAGACCAAGTACAAATAGACGGAACTACAATAACAACAAACACAACAAATGGATCTTTATCACTTGTTGGAAATGGTTCGGGTAGTGTCAACGTAGAAAATTTAATCTTTACAGACAATACAATAAGTTCAGCATCCAATGGTGATATAACTTTATCGCCAGGAGGTACTGGAGGTGTTGTTGCAAGTGGATTACGAGTAAAAGGTACCACAATCACAGCAGATGACAGTTCAATTGTTAATATCAACGAAGGTGTTAACATAGACGGCACACTGACAGTTGAAGGTACTACAACAACTGCGGCAATCAACACCACAGGAACACACACAGTTACTGGTCAATTAAATGCCGACAACTTGCGTATGGACGGCAACGTTTTGAGTTCAACTGATGCTGACGGTGACATCACACTTACACCAAATGGCACAGGATCTGTTGTGGCAAGTGCAATTAAAATTAATGGCACATCAATCAGTTCAGATGATTCATCTATTATCAACATAAATGACGCATTGAACGTAGATGGTGCCGCAACAATTGAAGGCACACTTACAACTGCTGACATAACAACAAATGGAACACAAACAATTACTGGCACGTTGAACGTTGACCGTGTGCAGATCAAAGACAATAAAATTACAACAAATTCTTCGGATGCTATTTTAGAAGTTTCAGCAAACCAATCAGGCACTATTGATGTACAAAGTGCAATGACAACTGTGAATCAAACAATCACAGGAAATCTTGATGTGACAGGAGTTGCAGATGTCGACAACATAAGATTAAATGCAAATACAATTTCAACAACAAATTCAAATGGTGCTTTGGTACTTGCACCTAACGGTTCTGGTGGTATTACACTAGACGCACAAACTGTGTCGATAGCAAACACACTGGCAGTCAGTTTCGTGGCAGTCAACAACACATTATTCATGGGTGCTGGTTCCAAAATACAGGCCAACTCTACCGGCGACGATGTTGTTTTAGAATCGAATGGTACAGGATCAGTTGTGATCGATCAAGTTTCGGTAACAGACAACAAGATCACCACTCACGTGTCAAACGCTGACCTACAGTTAGACACAGACGGAACAGGATTGATAGATTTCAGGACACCAACACAGACAACAGTTGGTGCAGTGGGTGCCGCAACGCATCTACCACTTGATTCTGCTAACGAGATCAGACCTGTGGGATACCTAAGGATCAAGATCTCAGGCACTGAATACGTAATACCATATTTCAACGCATCATAATTCCCATAAATACTGACGAAGGAGTAAGTGTATGTCAACACCCGTGTGGTCTACCACAACAGGTAAATTAGCGACCTATCAAGAGGACAGTTCGTATTCATTCCAATTGGAGGCGAACACCGCTGATTCTACGGCCATAACTTACTCCGTGATCGCAGGAAGCCTACCTTCAGGACTTACACTTTCTTCAACAGGCTTACTGTCTGGTATTCCAGCAAAAGTGGAAAAAAGAACAAAATACACCTTCGTTGTTCGTGCCACTGCTGGAAGCCAGATCACAGACAGAAGTTTTTATCTTGATATTGAAGGACAAGATGATCCAGAATTCACAACAGCATCCGGACAGTTGTTACTAGATGATTCAACAAGTGTTGGATTGTATTGGGTGTTAGATGGCTCTCAGATAAGTTTCCAGATAGTGGCAACAGATTTAGATACAAGAGCAGGACATCAATTGGTCTATGAAATAGCAAGTGGACAACTGCCACCAGGTGTGACCATGAGCAAAACTGGTTTGATAAGTGGTATTGTGAAATTGACAGACGACGACTTTGCCAGCACAACTTCCATAAGCAAAAATTTCACTTTTAACGTAAGAGTATTTGATGGTACAAGTTATCAAACGCAGGAAAATTACATCCACGTGTATTCTGCAAATTATTGGAAGGTGTCAAACAGCCAGATAACAGCAGACATGAACACTATTGGTGGTTCTCCATTGACTGTTGACTTCAGTTCCAACAGGAGACCAATATTCACAACTCCAAGTGATCTTGGAACTTTCAGGCACGACAATCAATGTGTGATCAAAATTGATGTCGAAGACGCAGATCCTTTGGGTGCGGCACTGACATATTCGATCCAATCCGGATCTTTACCTACAGGTCTGAGTTTGAATGCCACAACAGGAGAAATATTTGGAAGCCTAGCAAGGCAAACAGCAGTTGAAACAAATTACACATTTACAATTAGAGTCAACAGAGAAATATCTACTGGAATAAATGTTTTCACAGATCAAACTTTCACAATGAAAGTTATTGGTGAAATTGATATAGGAATAGCATTTATAACATTACCAAACGTTGGTACACTTACCGCAGATATACCAAGCACTCTATCTATTGAGGCAGTCGCTGAACAAAGTGACAGAGTTTTAAATTACAGTGTGACATCAGGATCTTTACCAACTGGTATTACGCTGTCACCACAAGGAAACTTGATAGGAACGATAGACAAAGATAATTTTACAGATTCCACAACGTCATTTAATTTTACTGTGACTGTGAGTGATCAATATCAAAACACTGCGGCATCAAAAGAATTCACTTTGAATGTAAACATACCATACACGTCCAAAGAATACACGTCAATGACCGGACACGCAACAAGTTTTATTGATCAAAATATTTTTTACAATATAACACAAGATCCAAATATTAATTCGCCGCAATACATTTACCGTGGTGAAGACTCCAACTTCGGAATCAAATCAAAACCAGAAATGTTATTGATGGCCGGTATTGAAGAACAAACTTTAACCACTTTGCAACAACAAATGGAACAAAACCATGCACCAAAAACAGTTTACTTCGGTGATCTAAAAACAGCAGTGGCAAAAGAAAACGGTGTTGTGAAATATGAAATAGTTTACATAGACATGAAAGACAAATTGACAAACAAAGATGGTACTGCAATAGCCAGTAGCATAAATTTACGTTCAGATGTTGCCACTCCTATGATAGGTCCGAGAGCAGGTTCTACAAATTTAACAGTTGATACCGATGTATATGAAGTAACACATAGAAGTGGATTGGCATTCAGCACATCTGGATCCAAAGTGAGATTTGCAAATCAATTGAGTGCAGATCTTGACTTCATGTCAACATTATATCCAAACGCATTGGCAAATATGCGTTCAAGAATGAAAAGCCTTGGACACAAGGAATGGACACATTTGCCATTATGGATGAGAACAACACAGTCCGGTGATCTAGCACCATTGGGTTGGGTGCCAGCAGTAGTGATTTGTTACTGCAAACCAGGTTCAAGTGCAATCGTGAAGAAAAGAATTGCAGACAAACAACTGAAATTCCAAAATATTGATTTCATCATAGACAGATATGTCGTGAAGAAAAGCAAAATTACGCCTGCACAATTCACAGGAGATGGATCCACAACAAGTTTTGTCCTTGATGAAATTGTGCATGAAGAAGATTTGTTGGTAAAAGAAGGATCAACAACTATCCATGTGGGATACGGAGTGAGAGCAGACAACCAATTGGATCCTGATTTCTACAGGGCAGATACAGATCTAGTATCTTCTGATCATGAATTTGGTGTGGACTTACAGCACGATACAACAAATTTGAAAACCACTATCACATTTAGGAAAAAACCACCTTCAAATGGTACAATAATTACAGTGGATAGATTGAACGATAAATATCTTAAATTTAGACACAAAGGAATATTTTAATGGCTAGTAACATAGTACCAGGAAATGTAGATAACACTTATCCCAAAGCAGGACAAGACAATAGTTCACAGGGTTTTAGAGATAACTTTACTGCAACAAAAAATAACTTCACAGAAGCAAAAACAGAAATCGAAGCACTGCAAACAAACAAGGCAAGTTTAAATGCGGCAAGTGATTTTTCTAACAACGAAGTATCTAGAGCAAAATTTAAAAATACAAGCGAAACAATTTATGCACATGGCACAACATCAGGTGCTGTTACGATAAACCATGCAAATGGACATTACCAAACAATTACAACAAACGGATCGATCACATTGACATTCACAAATTTTCCAACAGGAAGCACACTAGGTAGAATTATTTTAGATATCAACGTTGATAGCACGGCTCACATAATCACAATACCTTCATCTGTCAAAGTATCAGGCAACGTAACAGGTGGAGACGGGTCATCAGATCAAATCACTGTACCCACTTCGGGTAGATATTTGTATGAGTTTTTGAGTCCAGATGCAGGCACAACTATTCTGATGCATCAGTTAGGAAACAACTACATCTAATAGGAGGTAGTGATGTATTTTCATCCATTACAAGAAGAAATCAATAATTTGTCTGACGAGGACATTTCTAAAAGAATAAAAGAATTATCTCGTAAAGTCGCGATTGCCAGAAGAGGTCGTAATCCCGACATACTGATGAACTTGCAAAAAGCATTGTTCACTTACCAAGATGCAATTAGGCAAAGACGGTTAGAAGAATGGCACAAAAATTACAAGAAGGCCCGCAACGAACCAGATCTTGGAGACCTTATCAACATGGAATAGTAAGTAATGTTGATGGCAAATCAATTTAGTTGGAAAACAAAATTCAAATCAATTATTATCGTAGACGGAGAACTTTTTCCCAACGAGTATGATTGCAATATTTTTATATCTGCACACACGGCAGATTTGAAAGAACAATCGGTTTACTTTGAAAGATTAAAAAATTTATTTGAAAAAGTTTTTGCAAATACAATTACCACATGGCGTGACGAACCTCTTTATCCAACATTAAAAAAATCTACAAACAATAGATTTATTGAATTACCACGTCCACCTTATGATCAGATAATGGCCGCTGTATGTTTCTGTAAGGCGAACGCAGTTTTGGACAGCAAAATTATTATCAATGCTTTGGAATTAAGCAGTTGGCAAGGTGATGGTATTACCTACTCGGTTGACAAAGACTCACCTGAACTGTTATTATTAGATCAAAAAGAATGGTTTAGTAAAAAATACAAAAAATTTGACCCATGGTGGTTAAGATCAGATACAGCAACTTATGATCAAGAATACGACAAAGGCATTTACACAGGACACTTCAGTTGGGACACATCAAAAATTCCAGTTGACAAGAAGCACGAAGACCATGCTAAAATATTTGAGTTTAATCCAAAGGTTTTAGATGGCGGAAAAAATAAAAACAAATGAACACGGTGATTGCATCTACACAGAACAGGATGCAATAAATTTACTTTATACTAATCCACAGTTTGACATATCAAAATTGTTTTTTGAATCAACAGATCAATATAACAATACGGTAAAAGACTTGGGATTGGATCTGCCAATATTGAACACAGTTCCTAAACGTGAAAGCATAAAAAACTTTGACAAAGCAAATTGTGATCAATGGCACATGCCGGAGAAATATTACAAAATAAATGTTTTGGAATGGTTATTAGACAAATGCCAAACAGATGAGGAACGATTACGTGTGCAAACCGAATATGATCTGTTTGAAAAGAAACAGTTCGTGAAAGTTTTGCAATTTCTAATATACTTCGTTGACACTTTGAGAGCAAATAATGTTGTTTGGGGTGTAGGCAGAGGCAGTAGTGTGGCAAGTTTTTGTTTATTTTTGATAGGTGTACACAAGATAAATCCGTTGCTATACAATTTGGATCACCGTGAATTTTTAAGATGATAAGTAAAGTATAATAGGAGCATATAATGGTAGCAAGAGCACCAAGAAAAAGAATGTACAGAACCATGCAAGGACGTATGGTCGATATTGAAAAATTGAGAGCGGCTAACGAAGGAGCACGGGCAGTTGGTAATATGAATGTGAATGCTCGAGGTGATGTATTAGGACCTGGTGGAGCAATCGCTACACCAAAAGCAAAAATTATTCAAAAATATTACGAGCAACCAAAAGGTAAAGTGGACGATACTCCAGCAAGAGCCAAACCCACAGCACCAAGACGTACCGCACCGGCACCACAACCTACTGTGCAAAAAATGACGCCTGTTGAAGCAAAACCACAGGTAAGCAAAGTTGTGCCTGAGAGAGTTATTGCCCCAGTAGAGCCAAAAAAGGTTGATGTGTTTAAACCCAAAACAAACACAGCCACAGAGAAAAAAGGTATTGACGCCGCACTTGACGGATTAGAATAAATTTGCTATAATACAGCATGGCAGAAAGCATAGAATCTTTACAAAATAAGGGTTTCGGTTCCCATGGTGGTAAGCAATATAAAATCAATCATGATATCACCCCATTAAAGAAACGAGTTTTGGTCAGCGACATGCATTTTGGTGAAACAAAAACAGCAGGCGGATTAATTATTCCTGACGATGACGGAACTTCCCAAGGTGTACACCCACGTTGGGCAAAGGTTTATGCAATTGGTCGAGAACAGGAAGATGTCAAAGTAGGTGAATGGATAATGGTCGCACATGGTCGTTGGTCAAGAGCATTTACAGTAGTAAAAGATGGAAAAGAACTCGAAGTCAGAATGATTGATGAAAATGATATACTTCTCACTTCGGAAGAAGAACCAGCACACAATAGAAAACAGGCCGGATACGTGAACACTGGTGGTATGCAACAAATGACATCGCTACCAGGCAATGATTGATAGAAAAGATTTAGTCCAAGGTTGGATACCTCCTTTATCGAACGATAAAGAACTTTTAAAATTAAGAATCGATTTCTTCAAAAATTTAGAAAATAAAACACAATCTTACATAACTTTGGAATATAATGATTTTATCAATGCTTTTGAAAATTCATTGCAACAAAATCAATCTATCAGCATTACCGGACTAGATCAGTTCAAACAAAAAGATGTAATTATAGGTTGCCAGCATTTTATAGACGAATTGATAATGACACATGGATTGGAAAACATCCAATTGTTTAAAGGCGGATACAACTATTATAAAAAATTAGATAGTAATATAAAATATGTTACACTTGAAACTTTGCAAAAAGGAAAACCTTTAATCTTGGAATATCCTTTTCCTGCATACAGCACCCAACATCCACAATACAACGAAATTATCAAAAAATGTAATGAACTAGAAATTGATTTGTATTTAGATTGTGCATGGTTACCATCTGCATGGGATTTACAATTAAATTTAAATCAAACATGTATAAAAGGCATTGCAATAAGTCTTAGCAAATGTTTTGGACTGCATTGGAGCAGAATTGGTGTGAGATGGTCTCGGAATGAAAGAAAAGATTCTATCTGGTTACAAAATGAACACAGAATGATTTCAATCCCAAATCTCATGATAGGAAAATATTATTTAGATAGGGTTCCAATGGATTATTTGGTACAAAAATACAAAACAAAATATCATGAAATATGTAATGAACTTAATTTAAAGGCAGGAAAAATTATATTGGCGGCAAATTCTCATGATGATGAAACACTTTATGGTATCGCAAACTTACTTTTAAAACACTATGAAAAAAATTAAAACAAAAAGACAGTTCATTCCTATTGATAAGTTGGTAACAATGGCAGAAATGGGTTTAGGCGCAGTGCGTCCTCTTAACAAAGAGAAAAAAGGATGGATTGCAAAACTAGTCAGGGATGGAATTTGGGATCCAATATTGGTAACACCCATCAAAGATTCAGGATATTATTTGCTTACAGATGGTTGGCATAGAGTACAGGCCGCAAAAAAATTAAAACAAAAAGAAATTGAAGCATTACCTGTGCCCGCAGATGTTGGATTGAGCATGGCAAAAGCAAATAAAATTTTGAGGGATATTGACAGAGAATACGGATTCAAATTAAAATGCAGTGATATAATCGGACAATGGGCGTTCTACAAAGATTGACAAATTACTGTAATATGCTACAATTATCACTATGCGTATAGGTTTCTGTTGCAAATGGCTGAATAATGAATCCGAATTTGGCGGTATGAAAGTTAATGCCAAAGACAGAGATCTTAACGGCAGATCAACTACAATGCGTTGGTTGAGAGAACATCCAGAAGATGCTGTACAGAGACAGTGGGACATCATGAACCACAACGCCACTGCGGCACGTAAACTGGTGCAACGTGTTGGATCACTGCCACCAGAACGTAGAATGGTACGCCTAGGTAGTGAGATGTTGCAAGGTTATACAGAGGCAAATTGGATCGACTGGTGGCAACAACCACACATACAAGATCATTGTGAAAGAATATTTGCTCCAGTTGGAGAAATGGCACGAAAATTAGATGTTAAAGTCAGTTTTCATCCTGGACAATTTTGTGTGCTGAGCAGTGAAAGTGAAGACATTAGAAACAGAAGCATAGACGAATTCGAATATCATGTTGACATGGCACGTTGGATGGGATTTGGTAAGTCATTCCAAGACGGTTGCAAGATAAACATACATATCTCAGGCAGACGTGGACCGCAAGGTATCATTGACGCACTACCAAAACTATCACCCGAGGCACGTAATCTTATCACAATCGAGAATGATGAAATGGGTTGGGGTCTTGACGCAAGTTTAGAATTAGAAAAACATCTAGCATTGGTAATGGACATACACCATCACTGGATACGTGACGAGGAGTACATCGACCCTAACGATGACAGGGTGAAACGTGTGATAGACTCGTGGCGTGGCCAACGTCCTACCATGCACTATTCTTATTCTAGAGATGAACATCTAGCAGTTGCAAATTTAGGGGACAAAACTCATACAGAAATGCACAACATCAAAGACCTACTTGCACGTGGTTGTAAGAAACAGAAACTAAGAGCACACTCTGATTTATTACCAAACAAAAAAGTAAATGATTGGGCATTGAGTTTTGGTGAGAACTTCGATATACAAACTGAGGCCAAAGGTAAAAACATGGCCGCGGAACAATTATATAGACAAGCAGTCGAAAATAATATAATATAGAAACATGAAAGAATTTAGACTGACTGTAAGGGTTGGTGACCTGGTAGAAGTTGGTAGATTTAGAAATGTTTCTACTAAAATTAAAAAAATAGAGTTGGATGAAAACGGACAACCTGTTATAATAACAAACAAAGGTGCTAAAAAATTATTAAGTTGTAGATTATCAAAACTACATCCAGGTACGAAAACACCGAAACAAATACTAATGGAAAAACGTAAATGAAAGAACTTTGGGTAGAAAAATACAGACCAAAAACAGTAAAAGAATATGTTGTGCGTGATGACACACAAAAGAAACAGATTGAAAATTGGGTAAAAGAAAAGTCAATTCCACATTTGCTATTTCACGGATCACCAGGTACAGGTAAAACAACTCTTGCAAAAGTGTTGTTGCATGAATTGGAAGTAAGCAGTTATGACATACTGCACATAAATGCCGCAAGAGAAACAGGTGTTGATGAAGTTAGGGAAAAAATAACAAGATTTATACAAATTATGCCTTTTGGTGAATTCAAATATGTATTGTTAGATGAGGCAGATTACATGAGTGTAAATGCACAGGCGGCCTTACGTGGTGTTATGGAAGAATATGCCAGCAGTGCAAGATTTATTTTGACCTGCAACTATGTTCATAAAATTATTGAAGCAATAAAAAGTAGGTGTCAAGGATTTAAGATGGACACATTAGACAAAACAGAATACACTGCCAGGGTGGCAGAGATACTTGTTGCTGAAAAAGTTGATATTGATATTGATACTGTAGACACTTACGTAAGATCGTGCTATCCAGATTTGAGAAAGTGTATAAATGCAGTTCAACAAAACGTAAAAGACAATAAATTACACCCACCAGCGGCACAGGAAAGTA
>Ga0209645_1001828_pt1 | contig 10408 bp, 16 predicted proteins | sample ETNvirenome_6_30_FD_184070 | JGI IMG/M metagenome (GOLD analysis project Ga0209645, IMG submission 184070) | Marine viral communities from the Pacific Ocean - ETNP_6_30 (SPAdes) (version 2) | ecosystem: Environmental > Aquatic > Marine > Oceanic | place: Pacific Ocean | collected 2013-06-19
TTTTTCCAATTATCAAAATTTCTTGTGTATGCAGTACTACCCTCTAAAGTAATCCAAGGACCTGATACGATTGGGATATAAATATCGATATCATGTTTCCATTCGTTAACTATTTTGTTTAGTTCACCATTCATATTACAAGCAGTTAACTGCCACCACTTTATAGTATTTTTATTTTCATATGAATATGGTTGAAAGTTGTAGGCGGATAACAAGTGAAAATCACATATATCATTAAGGTAATTAAGTGATTGTTTAGCACATATTACCAACTTATCTTTAAGTTTTTCCCTAAGTATTTTCTGGTTGTGATTGGTTAGAGTCGGGCCGCACGTTATTAAATATGCTGTATCATTTTTGTACTTATCTTTCAAAAATTCCAATCGTTCTTCAATAGAATCGTATTTATGTAATTCAGATTTTATGTATTTTGTAATAGGTTTCATATCAGTTCTTTGTTTATATCTAACTTAGTTAAAATATTGGAATCGTGTCCATACCCTATATTATGTAAATTAACATTACCTTTAATATGTGTTATATATTCATAAAATCTCTTAAAATGTGAATAAACCATATCATATGTTTTAGCGTGAGCCGAGTTGATGTCCAACTTATTTTTATTTTTAATGAAGGCGTGTTGTGCCTTTCCATCTTCGGAATAACCATCCAATCCAACAAAATATATATCTGAAAATTGTTTTGTTTTTATTAACCATATTATAATTCTTGGTAAAATACCAAGTGTAAAATTTTCGTTTATATTTATATGGGTTATTGGTGTTTTGGGTTTAAAATTTGAAAAACCGTTGGGTAATTTCCACAAATGATTATCCTCTATTATAAACTGACAATTTGGGTTCTTATCGTACCATTCTTTGAAATAATCAGAATTAAAATCAGTTTGAACACTTATTACGTGGTAATCTATTTGAGTGTTTCGTATTGTTTCATTTAAATATGCAGTAGAAACCGTTATTTTGTAGTCTACATTTAAATCAACCCATCTATGTGTATCCAATGTAGACGGGCCACCACCTATAATTAAAACTGACTCATTTCCCATAACTTTTCACCTAATTTAAATTGCCATTCATAATCAATATCAAAACATTCTAATTCATCCATTGGATATAACTTTATACCCCCCTCGGATTGAAAGTCTCCCATAAACATATTTTTGGATATTAAGTCCAAACGAGATGCATAAAGAACGTGAGCTGCTTTATAAGTAACTTCAACGGCTTTGGTGTTCATTATGGTCTGGTCTTCTGGCCACGGAGTTACAAGCTTACCCTCTTTGTTCCAAAAATAGTCTTTTATAGGTATAACTCCAAATAAATTATCTTCTTCTTGTTGTAAGAATGTGGAAATAAACCCATCAATTGTTTCTGATTTTAATAAAGGTGAACATCCATTTACTTTTATAACATATTTGAATGGTAACTCATCATACCATTCATAAATCTTCTGTAATGAGTTATCATTGTTTGCAGATTCGTAACTACGGTGGTATATATTCAACCCATATCGTTTAGCTATATTTTTTAACTCATCTTCATACACAGAAACATAAATATTTTCCTTTGGTAAAATAGATGACCTTAAAAGTTTATTTATTGCAATTTCAAATAAAGTAGAGTTACCAAATGGTCTAAGCATTTTATTTGGTACTCTTTGAGAATTCATTCTTGCTTGAAGAATAAACACTACATCTGAAATACATTTCATAATTAGCCTCTTAATTTTTTTCTTATTGGTAATTCTGATTCTGTGACACTTATCACCCCATCACCAAAAGCACTTTCTAATTCTCTAATACCACTTACCAACTTAAATAAACCTTGTGGTTCAACTGATGCCATATGGTCTGAACCTTCCATTGTTCTATCTAATGTAATGTGTCTTTCAATAATAGATGCACCTAAATAAACTGCGGCAACTGTTGTACCTAATCTAAATTCATGACCCGAGTATCCTATTTCAAAGTCAGGATACGTTTCAGATAATGTCTTTATACCTGATAGATTTAATTCCTCTATCGGTGCTGGGTATGTTGAGTTACAATGTAGTAATCCGATTGGATGTGGATTGTTATATTTTTCTTTTGCGTTACGGAGTACATCAACTGAATGTTCAATTTCTTCGTATGTGGACATTCCCGTAGAGAATATGACTCTTTTACCAGTACCAACACACCTATCTAATAGTTCATCATTTGTCAACATAGCTGATGGTAGTTTTATAAAAGGAATATCATACTGAGATAAGAACTCCAATGAATCCATATCCCAAGGTGATGCCGACCATTCTATTTTTTGTTGTTTACAATATGTGTCTATTTCATCGTATTCATCCTTACCAAACTCCACTTTATATTTGTAGTCCAAATATGTCATTTCTTCACCTTGCCAGATTCTTGGTTTGGACTTTTGTTCTTCAGGAACACAAACATCTGGATTTCTTTTTTGAAACTTAACTGCATCACAACCGGCCGCAGCAGCGATATCAATAAGTCTTTTGGCTATGTTAATATCACCTTGATGGTTTATTCCAATTTCTCCTATGATATAAGTTCTTTTCATAACTCTTCTATTCTTTTTGTTTTATCACATATTAGTAAATCGTATGCTGGTTTTTCTCCCACGATTAGATGATGATATTTACACCCCCAATCATCTAATTGCTTTTTAGTTATATCATACCAATCTATACCAGTAACACTTCCACGAGCAGTCCAATAGGTTATGGTATGACCTTTATCATACAATATACAAATTTTTTTTATATTATCAAAGTTTGGGATAGCTTTTTCGTAATTTCGTTCACCTTCGTAAAAGCAAATAGTCTCATCTATGTCTACATAAATATTCATAACTTACTATAGAATTCGTTTTGTCGTTCTTGTCGTTCGATACTCTTAATATGTATCAATGAGTAATCTTCTTCTAAAGGTAAGATAGAGTGGTTGGAATGTCCGACTATTCTTTCATGTACCTTTCCCTCCCATTTAATATGTTCTTCATTTCTGTAAATCCTCCATTGTGGGTCAGGCCAATTTACTCTTCCTCTATCATCAACTACCCACCCCCACTTTTGGATGTGTTCTTTGGTTAACCCATCGACTTTGTTGATTCGTGGTACTCTGAATAAGTCTACATGCTTATTGATTGATACTATTTGTGGAACTAACTCCATCAAATGTAGTCCCATCATTTCATCTGCATCAATCTGAAAGATGTAGTCACCATTACACATACTATTTAGATGGTTCTTCATTTTTGCGAAGTCACCATCGAATTCGTAGGGAAACCAATTGATTTCACAATTGACAGATTTTGCTCTCAAGTAATCTTCTACAGATTGAGTCCCATTAGTTGAATCAAAGAGTACAACAATCTCATCTACACTCCTTTTGTTTTGTAATAGGAATGAAACTAACCTTTGTATCTCTACATGCTCATTACATACAGGTATTGCGTAACTTATCTTCATTATTGATTATCCATTTCTTTTCGTTCTCTAGCTTCTTCTTCCATTCGTTGTCTTCTTTCAGCTGCTGATGGAATCTTATCGTACTTACCCCAATCATAGTTTACAACTTGCATCGATTTGATATTCTCCAATGTGAATGTACGATATGCCGCTTTGAGTTTCTTTTCTGTTTTGATTTCTGATGTATAAAATGCCTTTGATTGTTCATTGATTCGAATCTTTGCAACATCCAATCTTTTTACTTTTGGCGTATTCGACATCACCTCATTATATATCTTTGAAATCTCCCTCAACTTTTGTGGTGGTATTGCATCCAATGATAAACCATGTAATTTACCTTCGGATGTATTAGGCCACTTAGGTTGAAGTACAAACACCAAATATGGTTTTGTAGCAGTATCTAACTTATACTTAATCTTTAAAACCATACCCCTTTCGATTTTAGTTCTAGTAATCTGAGTAGGGTCTGTTGTTCTTCTTAAATGTGTATTGTAGAATCCCGACATTACTGAATCTTCTTCAACTTAGGTAACTTCAACTTTGGTGGTTCATTGGTTTGTTCTCCAACCTTCTTTAGTTTGGGTAACTTCAATCCAACCTGTTGTGGTTGTTGTGGTGTACCACTCATAGTACTCTCATCGAACAACTCACCAATCTTCTCAACCATCTTATCATATGAGAAATTGTCCTTACTCCACTTTCGATGTTTGCGTGACTTCTCCAAATAGGGTTTGTAGTTATCAAACATATCACGCATAACACCACCTGCCAAATTGTAGTCTGCGGTGAACCATTGTGCTTCTTTCAACAAAAACTTATCAGCGGCAGATTGGTGTACATTCTCCAACTTACCATTGACTACTGATACAAACTCATTTTTGATGAAATCCATATGTCCACTCCAACCACTAACAATCATTGGTTTACCGCTAATTGTTGCTTCCAAAAGTGGTCTTCCAAATCCTTCACCCTTAGTGAGTGATACATGAGCTTTTACCTTTGGGTGATTATACAATGCATTAACCTCCTCATCAGTCAAATCTGAATGAAGTAGGTAAACATTTGGTAACCTTACTGAACCGATTTGATTTTTGATATTCTCAATCATCTTTTTCAATCTCACCCTATCCACCAATGCAGTTGAACCACCTGATGTTTTTAGGATGAGTGCGGGTTGGTTAGATTTGTTTTTGAATGCTTGTAGGAATGTCCAAATCAAACCACTTACATTCTTTCTATCTTGTCCAAAATCACCTTTCAACCAATGACCTACAAATAAGAATGCAAACGATTCTTTGACATCTTTGAGTACATCATTGATTCTTTCCTCTGATGGTGCTTTCTCATTGTAGATATCCAAATTGATTCCTTCGAACAGAACTTCAATAGGTACATTACACTTTAACTGACCTACCAACTGATTTGTCTTCTCATCCTTCTTATCGTATGTGGTGTTCATAATCACATCCTTTGTGAATTGTGATGATACGATAACCTTATTCATACGATTGATACCCTCCAAACATTCAGGTGGCATGATGGTGGTTTCTACACCAGCAGTCATTCCGATGTTGTATCTACCAACAGGTTGAAACTCATTGGGTACAGTTATCTGAATCCATAAATCAGGTTGTTGTTGTAACTGACCTACAATTACTCTTGATAGTAAGTCACCATCAACATCTTCTTTGAGTGCATCCATCGCAGTTTGTCCCCATCTCTGAGAAAGTATTTTGATATCCCAATCTGGTTTGGATTTAATCAACCCCCTCACAAAATCTCTACTCCGTGCCCCATAACCACTCCTCGTTGCGATGGGACAACTAATTACACATAACTTTACACTTTCCATAATTCAACTTTGTTTCTTGGTTTCCAATTATCAAATGCACCCTCCATATATTCGATGAATCTCTCACCCATAAATCTTGCACTCATTCCACTCTCTTCAGAGTTAACCCACTCTGAACCTTCGATACCACATTCTGTTCTTCTTTCGGATGGTGTATCATACCATTGCCTCAATGCTTTTGCAGCATCTTCAAATGAACATCTGTCATCAAAAATGTATGGTGTAGGAGGTGAACCTTGCAGAGAACGATTGGATGGCCAGATTGGATTTACCCAACTACCCCAACTGAGATTCTGTGGTAAGTCTCTCTTATTGTGGAGTGACCCCAAATCAATATATTGTTCTGCGGTAATGTACTTACCATCGATTGTAAAGTTACATTGGTCTTGTAATCCACCTGTGACATTCACCACGATCGGTGTTCCTGCTTTTACAGATTCACAAGTAGCCAAACCGAACCCTTCGTTAGATGCCATATTGATTGTAACATCTGATAGGTTGTATAGTACATTTAAGTCATCTGTTGTTAGTTGTGAGTTGGTGAACTTCACATCATAATCAGGACAAATATGGTTTACCACCTCAGGTAAGTCTGTACCATTTTGGTCTACAGGTTGAGTATGCATCAACAACACAACCTTCTTAGCTTCTTCGGTGGTTAGTGTATCACAAAACTCTTTGTATGCTAATATGACATCGCCAGGATTCTTCCTACGAATGTTTCTGTTGTTATAGAGTACTATAAACTCTTTATTAGATACACCAAACTTAGCTTTCATTTCGGTTACCTTACCATACTCTTCTGAGTCTTTGGTAATTGGTTTGAACTTTTCAGATACACCATGTGGTACATAACCCACCTGCCAATCTTTATAATCCATACCAAACCTCTTCAACACTCTTTTGTTGATACCATAGGTTTGTTTTGAGATAGCCATCAACAAATCACAACTACCATAGAATGGTGCGTTCCATTGTGGGTCTGGCAAATCATCCCAAATGTTATAATAGAAGATTGGGATGTGTCTACGAATCTCATCTTCCATTGAGTACAACCATCCCCAAAATCTTGGGTCGGTGAAGTGTAAGATTGCATCTGGATTCTCAGCAATCATTATCTGTCGAATCATATCTTGATTACCATAACCTGATGTAGGAATGATTCTAACATTTGCGTTATCAATACCTGCCTCTTCGTTTATGGAATCTGATACATCGAAGAACTTACCCTCATCAGGGTGTTTCATCGCAGCTCCGACTTGGAGCCAATCATATTTATGTGCTGTATGTAATACGATTTCCTTTGACATTGTTGCGATACCACTATGTAATCGCAAATCATCGGACAACAATACAATCTTTTTTCTTTTACTCATTTCAAAACTTATTTAATATAAATATCCGAATAAAATTAATCAATTCAAATATACAACTTTTTTTCCGAATCTTACTAACAATCTCTCAAAGTGTTTTTGTTCTGATTCTTTTATGCCACCAAAGTAAAAAATCTTATCTGAGTGTTTTACAACACAATCATACTGATGTAGTATTTGTGTTGGGTGATATGGTTTGTCATAATACTCATCACTCATACCACTATACAGATTTCTTGTGGTATGTGCTGGGTTGTATTCTGTATACCTAAGTCCGAACTCTAATGCGTACTTCCTAACCCATTTCTCACAACCATCTTTGTTACCCCTCGTTATGATATTTACACCAACACCTAACTTCTCTTTGATGTTGAATAGGAAATCTCTTATGTTCCTAACACTATCATACTTCGGAGAACCTATGATTGCTATGTTCATCTTCTTTAAGTTTGTTCTGTACCTTGTTCCAATATCTTTTTGTACCACTCTTTTCAGACCACTTCGGCCCACCATTCCATGCTCTTGCGATTTCTTCATATACTCCCTCTTTATGATGATAATTACTAACTATATAAAATATCTCAATTGACTTAGCTCTATCCCATCTGTCTGATAGATTGTATCTGACATTTGAGTTGGACAACCTAAGTATCCGATTACACTCCTTCAACATTATGGGTCTAATTTGTAGACACCCAACTGCTTTCTCACTATGATTGTATGCCGAATCGTTACCTGAACTCTCAACCATAATCATAGCATTTACCAATGGAGTCAAATCCAAAGAATCCACCACATTTGGTGGTGTAACATCAACAACAACATCCTTTACATTGATTTCAACCATTGGTTCAACCACAGGTTGTTGTACAGTGTTATACCCCAACATAAATGGGATTATCAGAATCAACTTTCTCATACCTTATGTCTGTTTTGTTTAGGACACTTATCAAAGTCATTTTTGAATGGGCAGTACTTACAATTCTTATTGTTCTTACCAGCCATAGCAGGGAACTCTGAATCTGTTTTATAACTACCATCCTCATTGAATGCGTTTCGGATGAAGTCTTCAAAATTTTTGGTTATCTTATTCAGAGTAGGTTTACCATTAGATGGTACGAACTCCTGCACTCTCTTCTGTGCATACATCATACCCTCCATCAACTTCCTCTTTACGATGAAGTACTTTACATCAATCTTATCCAATGGATATCCGAATTGTTCAGATAGAAACTTTTTGTACAACACCAACTGAGCAGTCTTTGTTTTGTCAGCCTTCTGATATTTGTTCCAACCATTGGTTGAGGTTTTGATGTCCCATATAACCAATTTGTTTTGATATGTATCCTCAAACACCAAGTCTAAGAATCCCATCATATTGACATTATGTGATTCTATAGCTTTGGCGTAAATCGGTAACTCAATAGCAACCAACTTTAGTTGACGGGTGTTGAAATAATCAATTCTATTTTTGGTAATAAAGTTGAGAATCTCAACCCCATCTTCTAAGAACTCTTCCATTTCAGATGGTGTACTGAAATCTCCACCAGTCTGTTGCCTCATCTTTGTGTATTCTGCAACCATCCCATCATATAACATCTTACCCAAATCTATTTGGGATGCTTCTTTAGGTGATTTATTGTACAGAACATCTAACCAAGTTTGAAGAGTTTCGTGCATTGCAGTACCAAACACCAAATGTAGTGATGGGTCGAATGAACGATGACCATCCATATAGTTCAACTTCCATTGTTTAGGGCAGTTGGCGTACATTGTGTATTGGGAGTAAGATACTTTTGAGTCGCCAGGTTGTGGTTCTCTCAATCCAAGTGTAAAGATGTTATTTATCTTACTATCTTTCATACTACTAATATAAGAATAATATTTGACATATCCAACTATTTGTAATAATTTATTTCCACCCCTGCTTCTTTAAACATCTCCAATGAACGAGCGCCTGACTCATCCCACTTCTTCCCAACTGCACCACCAACACTTTCACAATAGATTGATTTGATACCTGCATTGATGATTCCTCTACAACAATCAGCGCATGGAATCCCACAAGTCAAATACATAGTACACCCTTTGGTTGATACACCAATACGAGCTGCATTGTAGATTGCGTTCCGTTCGGCATGTTCAAACCAATAATACTTCTCAGGTCGTTCTTGCCGTTCTTTGATGTCATCTACGATTCCTCTTGGGAATGAGTTGTATCCTGATGATACAATTTCGTTATCGACACCCACAATGAGAGCTCCTATTTGGGTTCTCTCATCTTTTGATTTCAGTTTGATTTGGTGTACAATATTTCTAAAGTACTCATGCCAATCCATCACTTAGCCCACTTACCTCTTTGTACAATCTGAGCGATTACTCCGTAAACACTCATATCTTCGTAGGTGTCTTGAATACTCTCACCAACCTCATCTGGCTGACCCAACACTACCAATTGTTTTAGTCGTTGGATTTTGTCATTGAGTCTGAACCAAATGCCTGTAAGTGAAATCTTAATATCATCGGTAGTTTTCAAATCAGTACCTACCGAAATATTATCAGGCCCATAGTTCCTTTGTTTCTTACAAAAGGTTACATACATCTCATCCATTATGGTTTTGAACTCATCTGTTGTTTGAGGATACACCCTTTCACAATAATCAACTGCGGATTCCTCAGTAGAGACAACCCTCTCACCCTTATGTACTACCTTTGTCTTTGATTCTTTAATATTATCCATTGAGTTGTTGTTTTGGTTTATCGTGAATGTTTACTCTGAAGTATTTCTCTAATGCAGACAATCTATCGTCTGCGTCAACCAACATTCTCAGCGCTTCCTCTGCGTTGTTGTAGAAGTCAGAAGTAGAGTGGTCACCAATACCAGCTGATTTATCCATCAACAACTCTAAACTCAATAGTGCTTTTGCTTTATCAGACTCTGCTGATAGTCTTAACATTTCCGTTACTTTACTCATTTCAATAACTTTTTAGCTTCTTTTTCGGTTAAACCATATTTCATTAAAATCTTAATTGTATCCTCTTTGGGTAACAATTCTAAGTAGTCAATGACTTCCCTTTGAGATACACCATACCACGATGATAAGTAACCCAAAAGTTCTTTGTTATACTTGCCTTCCTTCTTACCCTTCACATACTTATCAAAGCTTTTCTTCTTTGGTAAGAAGTCCAAATACAGATTATAAACATCTTTTGGTGATAGGATACCAATGGTGTATTTCTGAAGAACATTGACAATTGGTAACAATGCCATATTCATACTTAACCACCTATTGATTAAGAATGGGGTGAATGATTTCTTATCCATATCGGACAATGATTTCCAAGGCACCTTCTTCTCTTTGATACCACTAAGATGTTCAAATATAGTTTTTGCTTTGGTTTTCTTTTCACTCATTAGGGTAACAACTCCTTTGGTAAGAACCTTTCTGATACCTCACCACAATTTGCACATCTGATTACAGGAATGGGTAACATTGACTTTTGTCCATTCGGTGATTTTACTGCAGGTACTTCTTTGAACATTGTAACCTCTTCAAAAAAGATACTCCCACAATTTTCACATTCTACAGTGTCCAACTTTGTTGGGTCGATATTCATCTGTGGTGCTTGTTGTTGTTGATTCATTCCAATCACCTTTCCTTTTTCTTTTGCCATCTTTTATCCTTTT
>Ga0209645_1001829_pt1 | contig 10403 bp, 6 predicted proteins | sample ETNvirenome_6_30_FD_184070 | JGI IMG/M metagenome (GOLD analysis project Ga0209645, IMG submission 184070) | Marine viral communities from the Pacific Ocean - ETNP_6_30 (SPAdes) (version 2) | ecosystem: Environmental > Aquatic > Marine > Oceanic | place: Pacific Ocean | collected 2013-06-19
AATATTACCCGTTCTACCAAATACACCCGTTACATTACTGCTTGTGGCACCAGCAAAACCAATATGTCTTACTTGAATTGCTACACCATTAGCAGGTGCAGATGTAAATGCTATGACATTACCATTTAATTGATATGCTCTTACAGTATCATTATCAGAAGGATACTGAACAACACCATCAAGAGTAACTATAACATTCTGACTATTTGCTGGTTCTTTTGATAATACAAAGTCAGTATCTATTCCATTGGCAGTGAAGTTATCAATATGATTATCACTGATATCATATGATGGGAAGTTATTTGCAATTACATTTATCCATACAACATCAGTAGGTGCTGGTGCTGTAGCAAATACAATAATATCACCAGCAGCAATACCATACCCAACTGTTGGGGTCATGGTATCTTGTGGTTGCTGAATAACACCGTTGACTGATACTTGCAGTTGTGGTGCCTTTGTTACCTCTGCACTGAAGTCACCATTACCAAAGGTTAGTGCGAACTTTGTATTTACATTATCAAAAGCAACAGTAATATTGTGGTCTGTTCCTGTGCCGACAGACGATAAGTTAATGGCAACATTATTGTTAGCATTAGCTAGACTTGTTGCTAACTTAAATTCATTAAGAGAAACCTTAATAATAAAGTAATTAGTACCAGAGGACAGACCACCAATACTTCCTCCGCTGGTGGTATAACTTACTCTCTGACCTGTAAGAAATCTATGACCTACTACGGTAATAGTATTATTAGCAGTAGATACTACGGCAGCAGATGAACCATCAAACTGTCTAGTATGCGATGAGATATCATCTAATACTCTAAAACTATTATTGTCTCCAGTAGATGGTTGGTTGCCGAAGTATCCCATTATCGTTTTTTAGTTATTTATCTTGCGGTTGCTGGTGGTACGTTTTGACCACCGAAAGGATTACTTGCGAAAGCCATGTATAAGTAAGTAGTACCAGAACCATTGTGATACGGATGCCCATTTTGAAGTTTGAAACCATTACTAAGAATGTCAATCTTTACAGAACTAAAATCATCTTCTAAGACATTATCATTTGGTCTAAGAGGTTTGCCTGTGGGATTTTCTGGTGACCTTGAAGTGTCCCAAATAAACCAAGGTTGTGCCGAATCTGCTGCCTTTATCATTACAAAACCTACCGAAAATCCAGTGTAAACAAATGGTCCACTACTGGCATTATTACCAACATAATAACCGATTTTTGAATAAGATTCCACAGAGTGCCAACAGTAGGCAATCAAATCATCGCCACTTCCGTTAGTGTTGTTAAACGCTCCAACATTAAAAACACTTGAGCCGGGTGCGGTGCTACCCCATGCGTCTCCAGCAAGTGTACGTTGGTCAGCAACATGCAGCATCATGTACCAATCTTCAGGAGCACCTGCTGGATTTATATCTTTATGGTAAACAATCCAATTAGCACTATCGTCTCTGTTTTTAATAATAATCATTTCAGGAGCACTGTTTAATCCATGACCAATAGTTGCAGCAGAGTTTGATCCTGTATACTTTACAATACTAAACCCAGCATCAGTGTTTCGTGACCCTGCAAGATTTGTTATTCCACCAGTTTGAGATGGAGTAAAAGTTTCTCCTGCTTTCCAACACCAGGCAACGTAATTTTGACCGCTAGCATTCACTCGCGCTTGAGTGCCAACTTGAAAACCATCAGTATTGAAAGCTTGCAAATCATTTGCCTGAGTATCTTCTGCATTAGCATAGTTTGACATTATACGCTTAGTTGCGCCTCTAATAGTGTCAAACAATCCATGGTTTCCAGCACTTCTACTTTTAATCCAAACTAAATCAGGTGCAAATCCATTAGTTGTTGTAATGTTTCTATCATCGGTATCGTTTCCAGCCCAGATAACAGATTCAAAGTGATCCCTGGCATCCTTGATTGTTGGTTCAGGAGTGTTATTGGATAGTAGTTTATTTGTATCTCCAAACCCCAAATAAGAAGCAAGAAGGAATGGTCTTTGACCATAATTAACCCTAAACTCGTTAGAGGTTTTTGATTCCAACGAACCAAAGATGAATAAATCCTCATCAGTAGGTCTATTTGACCAAGTATTAGTTGCTACTAGTGATCCATCAATCCAGACACGATATACACCAGTATCAATATTGTATGCTTGACTGATAATATTTCCAGTACAGCACTTCCAAGTACCTGTTTGTAGAAGTGAACTATCTTGATACACATACCAATTACTATCATGGTAAGCCCTAAAACTTATATACCCAGTATCACTACCATAAGTAAGAATAGGCATTCTCGTCACACCAAAATACTGGTGGTCAGAATGCAAAACAAGTTCATGTTCCCAGTAATACTCTCCAGTTGATGGCAACTTCATAGTTGAAGCACCATTACTCCATAAATTTGCCGAACCAGTATATCCTAAGTTTGCCTCTTTATGACCAGCATTCTGTGGTGGATTACTGACTGGATAAGCAGAGTTAATAGTTGGATAATTACTTGTCGGTGTATCAAAGTAATCTACATCGTTGTCTCTGTTTTCTGTAAGAGTTGTACCGTCAACAACAACTCCGTAGATAGTCGCGCTTGAAATAGAGTTACCTTGAATGGCAAGTTCTGTCAGGGTTGAAGGTGGATTGGCAATAGTAATGGGGAAATTACTAGCCTGTCCATCGTTTGTTTGTCCAGTTGAAGTGCCGTTAATTCGTACATCGGCAGTGTTTGAGCAATGAACTACCAACGAAGAACTAATGGATAGTCCGCCACTTGGTCTCCAATAGATCCAAGTTTGTGCTTGCCCAGTTCCAGATTTGCAAGCGTCGTTAACTAAATCACCATCAAACATTTTGATGGGTCCATATGAAACACCATCGGGTAGAAATATCTTATTTGTATTATTGCTATCATAAGTTGTACTAGTATCACCATAAACATCTTGACTACGAAATAAAAGATCAGAAGTATCAAAACCAGTTGCAGTGAAGTCGTTACGCGCCGTGTGACCAGATGCACCAATAGGCGCTGAGTCTTCAACAATACCAGCGTTAGTTTGACTACTATCAAAAGTCAGTCTAAAACCATTTGTTCCATACTGAGCAGCAGTAAAAGAGGGTGCTACAGGAACCCATACACCATCTTCATTTGCACGACCAAAATCAGTGCCAACAGTAGCTTTAGTTCCATCAAGAAAATTTACCTCAGCCAAGTAATATTCAATAGTATTAGCGACTTCATCTAATGTTTGGAACTTCATTGTATCGCTATAGGCGTTTGTTCCTGCCGACCAGCCACTGGAATTAGTAAAGATATTGCTGCCGTTTACGTAAAATTTAACCGAACTGGAGTCGGCAATAATCATAAAATGATACCAAGCCGAGGGATCTTTAAGTTTTGCATCCGATTCGGTGGGGCTTGTGTTGCCTGTCGCAGAAACTTTTATTCCACCTTCTCTTGTAATTGTGAGCGCTCGGTCTGCACCGGCAGCGCCAACATTGTCAGCTCTCCATATAGCGTAAGAAGTGCTATCACTTAATCGGTTTGTAAATTTTATCCAAAAACTAAGCGTTGCTGTTGATGAAAAACTGCCGAACTGAGTTTGTAAGTTTCTTTCAATCTTATGACCGTGCTTAAACCGCAAGCTTTGGGCAATAGTGTCACCTAAGTCTCCACTACCACCAGCAGATGCTAAAAAACCTGGATGTAACTCATTAGGTAGTGTCATATTACGATGTCGCCTTAATATCTAGTATAGCATTAGAGAATATAGATGTCGAACTTCTAACACTGAACGCAATAGCATCAACGGCGTTTGCAGTGGTAGTAAAAGTAGGAGCAGTGCCACCAGAAAAGTGGAAGTGCGAGCCTATCCCCAATGTTCTTGATCCAGTTCCATCCTGAATAACATATATAACGCCTGTCTGTCCCGTTGTAATTCCTGTTGGATTGGCAAGTGTTCTGTTGCCACCCAAGACTACTGTAAAATTATTACCTTGACTGAAATCTGGAGTAATGGTAACACCATCGGTGAGTGCTACAACATTGGATGCTGAGTTTCCATCAACATAAAACTTTGATGGACTTGAAGTGGTATTGACTCCTACACTATTATTGGTATTTACAGCACCAGTAATAGTGCAATACCCAACAACATTAATGCTAGCCGCATCTTTAATACCACAACCCGATAAGTCAAGTCCTTCACTGTTGGCAAGTTCCTGAATTTGATTTGAAGAAGTATTAAATATTAATGGGAATCTATTTGCCATTGTATATACATTTTTTTACTATTTATTAGAAGTTTACGGTGCCTACTCCTGAACGCAACGCCAAAGTCATACCCGTTCCAACTAAGTTGATTTCTTGTGCTCCTGCCCTACGACCGATGGTAAGAGTCTTTGTTACAATATCTGTTCCAGCATTGGTCTGAAAATTATCTGCCTTGATAGTGCCGACAATAGAAAGACTAGATGATGGTGTAGAGGTTCCAATTCCAAGACGACCATTGGCGTCCTGGAAGATACCTCCAGTGCCAGATTGATGATGCCAACTGTTGAACCTAATATCAGACATAATTCATCAACATTGGCCAAGACATACCAGAGTAGGTAGCAACACCAACAAGAGCAGGAATATCAGCAGCACCATTGATTGCTACCTTTCTTGCCTCACAAGTATCTCTTACTGCTGTTCTAAAAGAAGTAATACCAACAGGAATTGCAGTGCTGTTCTCTGCTTTTCTTACAACATACCAATCAGTGGGGTTAAGCAAGTTAAACGCAGCAGAGTCTTGCTCTTTCGTCATACTTGTTTTTATAGCAGAAACATCCGTTCTGGCAACACCAGCGGAAACATAAAAACGCTGATCAAAAGGTGTAGGGTCTGCTTCCCAAGTAATACCGATTGCTGCTTTCTCATCTGCCGAAGTAAGATCCAACCAGTTACCTGGATACTGAATACCATTATGAGTGAATGGTCTTCCCTGTCTTAACTTCTTTCCGTCTAGTACGTACATTGATCTATAATCTTTCTAAGTATTTATATAGTAGTTATTCACCTGTCATAGGAGCAACATTTAATCCACCCATTGGCTTTTCTGCAAAAGCCCAGTATATGTAAGAGTCATTATTGGCATTAATATCAGAATCACCATCTGTAATACGGAATCCAGTGGATAAGAAAGCAATACTTCTTGAAATATTACCAGTTGCATCATCAGCAAATAATGCAACGTTTCTGGGATTTTGTTTGGTTCTCTCACTATCGTAGACATACCAGTGTCCACCACCACCATTATATCTCATGATCATAACGTATCGTGGTTTAAAGCCGGTGTGTACGTATGGTCCATTGGCATCACTGCTTCCAGTTCCATACATTCCCATCTTACTATATCCTTCTATACCATGCCAGCAATAGGCAATGTAATCATCATCAGCATTAACACCACTAGCAGAGTTAATAGTAAATACAGAATCAGTTGGTTCTGTATTATTCCAATAAGCAGCATTGGTTGTAGGCATAGCACCAGTGTTTAAATGAGCATAATAAGTTGCACCCATACTAGCATGGTAAACTACCCAATCATCTGCGGCAGTGGTAAGACGTTTAATTAAAATAACTTGAGGTGCTTGATTAAGACCATGACCAACCGTTGCTGTAGTTCCACCATTACCATTATACTTTACAATACTAAAACCAGCGTCTGTGTTTCGTGACCCTGAGAGGTTTGACAGTCCACCGGTTTGTGATGGAGTAAAAGTTTCTCCTGCTTTCCAACCCCAAGCGACATAACTGCGACTGTTATAATTAATGTCGCTGTTTCCAGTGCCTAAACTAAATCCATTACTGTCAAACGAGTTAAATGCGTTTGTATCAGCAGTTTCTATTGAATTAGTATTACTCGCTATGCCTTTATTTACACCTCTTACTGAGTCATATATTCTATAACCACTACCAGCATTAGTGCATTTAAACCAGACCAAATCAGGTTGGAACGCCCAACCAGTAAATGTAATGTTGGTTGCAGTGCCAGCTGAGGTATAAGTATAAACATCAAAATATTGACTGGGATCCTTGATTGTTAGATTAGTACCTCTATCCATTTTATGAGCATCAAATCCAGTTGGTACAGTATATGTGTAATCATATTGACCAAAGTTAACCGAATAAGTAGCATTATATGGGTTGACTCCTGGCGACATCAGCGTTCTAGTTGCAGCATCAGGCCAAGTCCACGTTGGGTTTGCTCCTGTCCCAGGGTTACCACTGTTATCCCAAGTTCCATTTTTTCCTGTCCAATACTTTCCAGTAGCAGGATCATATGCCTGCATCAAAGTATCGCCAGTAGTCCAACTAGAAGGAGAAAGGGATCCAGCAGGGTTAGATGAACCATTATAATAAAAATTACCAGGAGAATTCCAACCGAAAGAATATGAAGTACCTCCACCTATGCCACCAAACCCATTATCCCTAAACTTTTCAACATTACCCATACCAACAACGCCACCACCTTCGACTTCAATATAAGTTTCCCAATAAGTTTTCTGTCTACATGGAACAGGACTAACTGTATAGGCAAGAGCATCTGCACCAGCAGTAGCAGTCAAAGCACCACTAGAAAAAGTAACAGCACTATAAGCGTTCGGTTGAAGTCTATTTAAAATACTAATATTGTTTGTTGGTGTATCTTTAATACCTATATCTCTTCCAAGTCTCCAATCTGCACTTTCCTGCATACTGATTTTTGTCCAGTGATTTCCCTGACCACTAGAATCATGTGCTACTCCATTAGCATCAGCTGGATCAAACTTAAGATAATGTCCTTGTGTTCCGTAGGTAACACCAGTCACGGTTTTTGGAACCCAAACACCATCCTCATTAAATCTACCAAATGTAGTCGGAGCATATACAGTTCCATCAATATAATGCCACTCAGCCATGTAAAGGCCACCCCAGTATCCACCAAGGTCTGATGCAATATTACCACCAGGTATCTGGTTCCAGTCTCCACCTGCTATAGGCCATATAGGATCACCAGAAGGAAGAGAATCTACAGAACTACATCTTTGAACACCATTTACATAGACGTTTAATCTATTACTAGCAGTTCCACTGGCACGAGTCCAAACATAATGATTCCAACCACTCGGATCTGTTAGTGCAGACATAGCATAACCCTGATGATCAAAGTTAAAACTATATGCAGCAACATTCCTCTGGTTATGAATGCCGCTATTGTCAGAAAAATTACGACCAATGGCGCCACCAGGATAAGAACCATCAGATGTGTTTATATTACCAAAATGATCAGTATATGCAAGATTATGCTTCTTAGCCCAATAGCTTATAGTAAATGCTGTCCCATCAGAACTAAAATTCTTCTTCAGTAGATAGTTTCCGCTAGGAAGTCCCGGTCTAAATTTAATGCTTTGACTAATCTCGTCACCACGATCTCCAGATGGTTCGAGAGATTCACCACTTGTGAACTGAACAAATGGGTTTACATCAGTAGGTAGTGCCATATTATTACGAGGTTGCTTTTACATCTAATGTTGAGGTGCAGGCAATCGTTGTTGCTCCGTAAGCGACATATCCAATAACATCAACGGCATTTGCGGCTGTTGAGAATGTTGGTGCCGTACCTCCAGCAAAATGGTAGTGTGATTGAATACCCAGTGTTCTACTTCCAGTTCCGTCCTGTTTTACAAATATGACACCGCTCTGTCCTGTTGTAACACCAGTTGGATTAACAAGTGTTCTATTGCCACCCAAAGTTACAACAAAATTATTACCTGTTGTGAAATCTGGGGTGATATTAGCGCCATCCGCTAGAGTTACAATCTCAGCAGCAGCATTACCAGAGAGATATAACTTAGTTCCGTTCAGACTTCCAGTGTTAACACCAAGCACCTGAGCAGTAGAACCAGCACCAGTAAGATTAGTAGCACTAGCAGCACTACCTGAAACATTACCAGTTACATCACCAGTCAGAGCACCAGAGAAAGTTGTTGCTGTGATAATACCTGATGTACTAACACTAGCAGTTGCAGCCAACCCATTAGCAACAGTAGCACTCGTGGCGTTTCCAGTTACGTTACCGTTGACATTACCTTGTAAGTTGCCATCAAATGTTGTGGCAGTAATGATACCAGATACGACTTGATTAAGTGTCGTAGCAGTAATAACACCAGTTACGTTTATACCCCTTGTAAAAGTTGGTGATGAAACGCCGTCCTCACCAACTATATTAGTTACTCTTAGCTCAGACATATTAGAACTTTTTAGTTATTTATGCTTGTGATTCAGACCAGGACAGTCTAGCAGATACAGCGTATGAAGATTGAGCATCAACTTCCGAAGAGTCAATGGCAGTTGCACAGATAGTCATAACATCAGGTCCGTTGGGGAATACGCCATCACCACCCAGAATTGAGTTGCCAAGATCACTCAGTCCTTCCAGATTAAATGCGCTGGAAATCTGGTTTCTCTTACCATTAGCATCAGGGTCACCACCAGAAGCACGGAACTTGTAGATAACAACACCACCATCAATTGTATCACCAGCAACGTGTGGGACATACTGTGAAAGTGATGGAGTTCCGACACCCTCGTATGCAGTGTTACTTAAATTACCATTAAGAATAACACTAATAGTAGAGTTATGAGAAACTGAGATGCCCAATTCCTTCATCCTAAGTTGCATTCGGTTGATGATATCTCTATCACCCAGACCACCAATCAAACCATTATCAACAGAAGGAGCAAGTCTGATACTAATCAGAGGAATCAATGTGCTAACATCAACGATTTCTGATCCTTCAGAAGAGGAAGGAGGAGAACCAATACTGATTGCAGTTGCATTAGATACAACGGGATACGCAGCAGGTGCATTGTATCCAGTTCCAACTCTAATATAAACATAAGCAACAGAACTGTAACTATTAACTCTTTCAACAGTTTCACCCTCAAGTTGCTCATCAGCAGTCCACAATCCAATACCAGTTGTAAACTTGGAAGCATCAGCAGGTGCAACTCTCAGAATTACATACCATACTCTATTGCTACCCCAACCAGAATATGAGAGGAAAGAATTACCTGTCGTGTTTACAGATGTAGAAGCACCGTTCGTGAACGATAGTGCATTACCAGGTGCAGTGAAGAGGTAACTATCGTCATTATCAAACTTACCGTCCATAATAACAGAAGTACCCCAGTGGAACAGAGAAGGAACATATGATGGAATTCCTCTGTTGAATACCTCATAACGACCAGCAATGTTACCAGACCTCATGTATGCTTCATTAAGTTCGTTGTTATGAATGAACTCGTGAACATACTTTACCTTACCGAAGGTATCTTTGAATCCAAAGCGAATCTTACCAGCACCATACCAAGAGTAATCAAAGTAAGCCATCTGAATCTTATTGATATTCAGATTGAATGCTGATGGACCACTACCATCACAGACATCAATGTTCCAATCATACTGTGGAATTCTTGTATCAACAGTCTTCGTAACAACAATACCGTTCTGGGTTGAACCTCTATACTTAGGTTGAATATGAATCTGAGTATTATTAGTAATTTCTGTAATCTTATATGATTGACCACGAAGGACAATCATATCAGAAACCCTTAACTGGTCACGGAATCTTGTATCAATACCATTGATAATATTACTATTTTTAGTACAAGTTACCGTTCCAGCACACTGTTGAACTGAGGACCTTCTTACACAGAAGAGTGTCTTACCATCATACTCATAGAAGAAACCATTCTGGAAGTCAAACAGACCGCAGCGAACACCAGCATTAACATATCCATTAATAGCATACTCTACAAATCCAGTGGGAGGTGATACTCTTACAGTTCCACCAGAAGTGTAACTAAAAGTAAAATCAGTAGAAGCCGTTATATCATGAACACCATTGTATGCATTAGAAGGATCATAATGAGTAACTGCATTAGCAGCAATACTTACAATGTTATGAGCACCCTCGTATGTGGATGAACCTACATTAACAACAAAGGTATTAGTAGTCTTTGAGATGATTCTAAGACGGGTGTTTCTACCAGCAGGGTCAGTGTTTCTTGGATAAGGGTGATTAGTAGCATGACTATCCTTAGCACAAGTGAATACAAATGATCCTTCAGCAAGAGATACATACTCATCAACGTTGAACCCGTGATTGAGAATAGTAATCGTGAGATGACCAGTGGCAGAATTATATGAGGCAGTAGTTGGAGTATATGTAATCTCTTCCTCAGCACCACTGATAGTTACCTTATCACCAACAGTGATGTTATGTGGATACTCTGTTGTGATAGTAACAGCACTTCCACTACCAGTTGCAACCTGTACAGGTCTTGATGGGTTGAAGTTGATAGCAAC
>Ga0209645_1001830_pt1 | contig 10399 bp, 16 predicted proteins | sample ETNvirenome_6_30_FD_184070 | JGI IMG/M metagenome (GOLD analysis project Ga0209645, IMG submission 184070) | Marine viral communities from the Pacific Ocean - ETNP_6_30 (SPAdes) (version 2) | ecosystem: Environmental > Aquatic > Marine > Oceanic | place: Pacific Ocean | collected 2013-06-19
TTCATTACCCCAAATCTCAAGCAACTTTTCTAATTGCTTTTCATTTGTTTTTGTAACTTGTGTTTGTCGGGTAAATGCTTTTGCTACTGTGTTCTTGAAGAACTTTTCAGCCATTGGTGTAGTAACTGTTGTTTGCATGTAGCTTTGCCACTGTTCTTTTTGCGTCATGAAATGATGAAGACCATTGCTTATCTTTGCTGCGCTGCCTTCAACATTGATAGACGTAGTATGTTTGTAACGAGTACGAGCAACTGCATCTGGTGTGGTGCAGCCATTCATACACCATAGTCTGAGACCACTAGCTGCTTGTGAAAATGACCATGATCCATCATAGCTATTGAAAAAATCAACTTTGAATTTAACATAGTCACCAACTGTAGGCTCAACAACCAAATCATTAAATAGTATTTCACCTCTAAGTTTACGCCCATCTTCAAGAACCTCTACATTCATTTTGTAATCATCAGATAGATTGGCTGATGACACGCTATCTAAAATAGAATTTACAACGTCATCGTGACGAACCATTTTGTAACGTGCTCCATGCACACCCAATGATTGGTTGGTATCTGTACGAACTACATGTTGAGAGCCCTTGATAGGCTGTCCATTTTTGTCGAATACTGGTTGCATTTCAACATCAAATTCCCAGTAATTTCCCAACTGGTTTGGGGTTAGATAATCAAGCATTACTTCCTCCTATGCTTTTTCTTTTTCTTTTTGTATTTCTAATTCCATTGTTTCTTTGATTCGATTTTGTTCTTCGATATCATTAAACAATTCATCCATTTCAACGAGTGATTTGATTATTCTTTTTGCTGTTTCTAAACTCATAGGCAAAAACATTTTTGGTATTTCAACCATCGTCTTAGGATTGGTTTCATTATACTTGGTAGCTTTGACATGTAACTGACCGAGCATAATGTTAATTTTATGTAACTGCTTTGCAGTCGCTGCTTGAACAAACATTTACTTCCTCCTTGTTTGTTATTGATTGGTGCGTATATGCACAAGTTAAACCTATATTATACAATCATTTTTGTAAACGATTTTTTTATCTATTGACATTGTCTACGGCAAGACGCGCACACACACAGTCCGTCACCGCTCGCCTCAGCATCGCGGTTGTTCCTTGAGTTCACCTTCGTTCATCAAGTCACGTGTGTTCTTTGGTTCTCGTATACACTTCGTTTACTCGAACAAAAGAAAAGGGCAGCCTTCTGGCCGCCCTCACTGTCTTATGCTTTCTTCTTAGACTTCGTCTCAACTTGGTCGTTAGCTGGCTCTGCCATACCTAACGCCTCAAGTTGTTGGCGTATGTCCTCGGGTATTTCCGACGGTGTTTCGGGTACGTTACCAGTGGGTACTGACCCATATGGTTGGTACTCGTCCGCATCCTCGGACATCGTGGTGCGATATAGTTCCTGCAACTCCGACATCATTTGCATGAGTACGTCGTGCTTGTCGGAAGCTGCTTTGCAGTTAGCCGTCGCGCCACGGAACGCGAGCGTGCTCAACTCGTCGCCGCGATATGCGGCTCGCGCATCGGCGACATCGCGCTTCTTCAGATCGACGTAGTTCTCTGAACCTTTCTTTCCTTTGGTAAGCCAATATAGCTTATCCATGATCGCCTCAGCGATGATCTTTCTTGCGAAAGATAGTTGGTCACGCTCCTCCCATTTGTCTTCGTAAGTATTGTATACTGTAGACTCGAGGGTAATTTCTTTTACTAGATTTACTATAGACATTATAATCTCCTTTTGAACTATCTATATTATCTTATACTCACACATACTCCGTGTAAGTATGGGATGCTCTGGCAATTAAATTTGGGCTTAGTCACGCACGAAGCCGACAACGTCGGGAATAGTTACGTTACGTCAGCCACGCCTGACGTTTCGTAACTGTTCTGCTTGACTCAGCCCGAATTTGATAGCCCAACTGGAAGTTACGATTGGTAGTCATGTGTGTGTGATTAGATAAATGTTTGTGTGAGGGCGGTAACCATCAGGCTCCGTTCTTGCTACGACAAGCTCAGAGCGTAAGAGCTTTGGAACAAAGTCGGAGCGGAGTGCTTGTCTCAGCTAGAATGGAGAGGTTACTGCCCAGAGCACGAACATATGGTTCATGAAGGGTGCAATGGTAGCGCGTCTTCAACGCGCAAGCGATACCGCTATGGCGGTACGCACAATAGAATCTCACGGACAAGGGATACTCACCCTTCGGGTCGAGACACCCTTGTGGCTCGATTCATGAGTAGCGCGGTTTCGCGCAAAAAAGAGAGCGAAGCACAATAAACGCGCGAAATGGCCCACCCCTGTCAACACGCTCAAGGTATAAGTGACGCCACGTAACTTGCGTAATGACGTATGGTAATGACTTGACACACCATTGACAAAACGAGCATGTTGGGGGGGATCATAGGGGGGGCTATCCAGACGGAAAGCACTTTACCCCATGTCCATAAATGTCCATGTAACTAGGGTATATATATGAACATAGAAGTAAGGAAACTAACGCCAAAGCAACTGGCTCTGGTGGATACGCTTGTAGCAACAGGGTGTTCGGTTAGACACGCAGCAGAAGAAGCAGGATACGCAAAGGGTGAATCAGGAAGGGTCAGTGCTTCCAAAGCCTTAGCTCAACCACATGTGCAACAGTATATGATGCAACGTGTAGGAGAGCAGTTAGGTATGAACGCTACAGTTGCGGCTGCGAAGGTGTTGAAACTGGCAACAGGGGCTAGGTCAGAGCACGTACAGCTAGAGGCAAGCAAGGATATTCTTGATCGAGCAGGGTTTAAGCCGATAGATCGTTCTCAGGTACAAGTTGCTGGAGACATAAAAGTTAGTATAGACCTCGGATAGCAGTGGGGGGGTCAAAAACTTAGACACTAGTTACGGTTACTTCTCTCCTCCTCGCATTTTTTTCTAAAAATATTTTTTTTGTAAAATGGTTAAAATATGTTATTAGGGATTTATTGAATGAGGTTATTAGATGTCATCACCTGCATGGACTCGTAAAGAAGGTCAAAACCCCGAAGGTGGGTTAAACGAAAAAGGTAGAGCCAGTTACAAGGGCGGTACTTTAAAAGCCCCTGTTAAGGGGAAGCCTAAGACTTTAGCGCAGATGCGTAGGAAGGGTTCATTCCTTGTACGGATGAGTGGAGCTAAAGGTCCGATGAAGGATGAGAAGGGTCGGCCTACACGATTAGCATTAAGTCTGAGTGCGTGGGGTGCGCCAAGAAACAAAGCAAGGGCTGCGGCTATGGGTCGTTCTTTGTTAAAGAGGTATCAGGCAGCTAAAGAAAGGCAGACAACGTAATGGCGGTTAATGCAGCAGGTAATTATACCAAGCCCAAGATGAGGGCTACTTTGTTTCGTAGGATTAAAGCGCAAGCTGTTCAAGGTACTGCGGCAGGTCAGTGGTCTGCTCGAAAGGCTCAGTTGCTTGCTAAAGAATACAAGAAGCGTGGTGGAGGTTATACTTCATGAGAGCACCGCAACGTTCTTTGCTTAATTGGGGTAAACAAAAGTGGAGAACAAAGTCTGGAAAGAAGTCTAGTGAAACTGGTGAACGCTACCTTCCTTCTGCGGCTATCGCTGCTCTTAGTGATGCTGAGTATCGCGCTACAACCAGAGCCAAACGAAAGGGTAAGGCGGCAGGTAAACAGTTTGTGGCTCAACCGAAAAAGATTGCTAACAAGGTAAGGAGATATAGAAATGCCTAATGTAATGGGAAAAAAATTTGCTTATACACAAAAAGGAATGAAAGAAGCGGAGGCTTATAAAAAGAAGAAAAAGAAAAAGACTTTATTAAAAAGGACAGAAAGCTAATGGCTTGGTACTTAACAACTGGTGAATTGTGGACAGGCGAAACTCACGTTCTAGCAGGAACAACTTATACTGGTAAGACAAGAACTCCTGAGTCTCGCAGGTTAGTAGAGGGGTCTGAACCCGAACGTGCGAGAAGCTCCAACGGACAGTTACAAGGTGACGATCCTTCTACTCCCGATATTAATGAGGCCTATTCTCAGCCAAAGGCCAAAAAGAAAAAATGAGTTTTGTTAATACACTAAAGCAAGAAGACTTAAACGCTTTGAGAGAGGCGGTAAGAAAAGTTCATTTTAAATATTTTCCAGAAAAGCATGGTGCATCTTTTGTTACTAATGCGATGGTTGATCAGATCATTGATTGGTACGGACCCGAGGTTGTGGAAAAATCTATGAAGGTGTTGGTAGATAAAGGTCTTAGATGACTACCTTTAAATATAAACCTGACGGTAATGTTCTAAAATCTTTTATGAAGAACAATACTTTCTTTCGTGGGATTCGTGGGCCAGTAGGGAGTGGCAAAAGTGTTGGATGTTGTGTTGAAGTATTTCGTAGGTCGCTCGAACAAAACAAATCACCTGACGGAAAACGAAAGTCTCGATGGGCTATTATACGGAACACAAACCCACAGCTACGAACTACAACTATTAAAACATGGCTTGACTGGTTTCCAGAAGAACAGTGGGGAAAGTTCATCTGGTCAGTGCCGTACACCCACCACATTAAAAAAGGTGACCTAGACCTTGAAGTTATCTTCCTTGCCCTTGACCGTCCAGAAGATGTAAAAAAGTTATTGTCCCTCGAACTTACTGGTGTCTGGATCAATGAGGCAAGGGAGATACCCAAAAGTATTATTGATGCTTGCACTATGAGGGTTGGACGATACCCTTCTATGCGTGATGGTGGTCCAAGTTGGACAGGTGTTATTGCAGATACCAACGCACCAGAAGAAGATCATTGGTGGCCTATTATGTCGGGTGAAGTGCCAGTGCCTGATCATATTCCAAGAGAACAGGCTAAGATGTTGGTTAAACCTGATAACTGGCAGTTCTTTACACAATCGTCAGGAATGATTGAGGTTCGTAATGATGATGGTGAAATAAAAGATTATCAGCCAAACAAAGAAGCTGAGAATCAAAAACATATGCTTGATAACTACTATAGTAATTTAATTAGAGGTAAGACAAAAAGTTGGATTGATGTCTATGTTATGAATAGATTAGGGTCTATCCAAGAAGGGAAACCTATATATCAAATGTTTGCGCCTGATGTTCATATAGCAAAAGAAGAAATACCTGTTGCTGCTAATGCTCCGTTGTATGTTGGGTTAGACTTTGGACTTACACCTGCCGCAACTCTTGGTCAAAAAGTAAGAGGTCGATGGTTAATACAATCAGAGATCGTTGCTTTTGATATGGGGATTGTAAGATTTGCAGAAGTATTAAGAGAAGAAATAGCTACACGTTTTTCTCAATGCTCTGATGTTTATATCTATGGCGATCCCGCAGGTGATTTTAGAGCGCAGACTGATGAATCCACACCTTTCCACATTCTGCGTGGGGCAGGTTTGAGAGCGTATCCTGCGCCCTCCAACTCTGTTGACCTTCGGCTTGAATCAGTCTCCTCCCAACTGAATAAAATGGTTGAAGGTAAACCTGCCTTTTTAATTGACAGACGTTGCCAACAGTTAATCAAAGGCTTTGAAGGTGGCTATCAATACAAGCGTATGGAAGTATCTGGCGAAAGATATGCAGACAAACCTGATAAAAATATGTACTCGCATATTCATGATGCGTTGCAATATATGATGCTAGGTGCAGGAGAAGGTCGTGCTCTTTTAAATACTCAAAAAGCAGCAAGACCTGTTGTTGCAAGTAGAAACTTTGATGTGTTTTCTAAGCGAAAGCCTCAAGAAAGAAGACAAGGACTTTGGGCTAGAATGTAATTGTGCGTTGCATTTTATAATTTTATTTGTTTATAGCTTAAAAAAAAGGAGATTGTAATGTGTTGGAATGTGGTGCTCCCGACCTTAATAAGTGGGATTCTAGGCGTTAAACAGATCAAAGCTCAGAAAAGAGCGTTTGCTCAACAACAAGCCCAAACTGAAAAAATGCTGCAATTGCAACAAGAACAAACGGCTGCTGCCCAAGCAAGTTCGGCTGCAATGATGGATCAAATAAGAGCGCAACAAGAACGTCAGGCTCAAATACTTGCTGAACAAAAAGCTAAAGAAGAAGCATTAGCAAAGAAAGAAGCGGAAGAAGCTAGGCAAAGAGAGCTTGAAGCCAAAGGGCAAGAAGAAGATTTACTTGCATCAAGTCTAAAGAAAAGAATTAGGCGCACTGGAACTTCTCAAAGAAGAAGTTTATTTACTGGCGCAGGTGGTGGCGCAGGTTACTATAGTAGGTTTGGCTAATGATAAATGATCCCGTTGCGAAACAATATCTAAAGCGGTATCAATCCGCTAAAGCAAAGCGTGAAAACTTTGTTTCTTTGTTTGAAGAATGTTATGAGTATGCTTTGCCGCAAAGGGAATCTTTCTATTACGAAAGTATTGGTGAGCGTAGAGATGATAAGATATTTGATGAAACCGCAGTTGTTGGTGTTCAAGAGTTTGCATCTCGATTACAATCTGGATTAGTTCCTAACTTTGCAAGATGGGCTGACCTCATGGCAGGTTCAGAAATACCTGATGCCCAAAAAGATTCTGTTGATAATGATCTAGATGAAGTAACAGAATATGTGTTTGAAGTTCTGCAAAACTCAAACTTTGCACAAGAGGTTCATGAATCATTTATGGACTTAGCAGTAGGAACTGGGGTTTTGGTTTGTGAAGAAGGTGACGCATTATCTCCTGTGCGTTTCTCTGCAATTCCACTACCCCATGTTATTTTAGATACTGGACCTGATGATCGAATAGACCATGTGTTTCGAGAGCGTAAAGGTATACGCTTTGATCAGATACAAATACTTTATCCTCAAGCAAAACTTACTGGGGATTTGGCAAACATGGTTCAAAACTCTGGTGATCTTAAAACAACAATACTTGAGATTGTTTGCAAAGATTACTCACGACCTAATGTCGAAGCACATTTATATTACGCAATATGTATGACAACAAAGACTTTGATTATGTCATACAAGATGGAAGGCGTTGGTTCTAATCCTTTTATTTGTTTTAGATGGTCTAAGTGTGCAGGGGAAGTTTACGGTCGAGGTCCACTAATCAATGCATTGTCTGCAATAAAAACAACAAACCTTACAATAGAACTAATTCTTGAAAATGCTCAAATGTCTATCTCAGGAATATACCAGATAGAAGATGATGGTGTTATAAACCCTGATACAATAAATCTCGTTCCAGGAACTATAATACCTAAAGCAATGGGGTCTACTGGTCTACAACCTATTCAAGCAGCAGGAAGATTTGACGTTGCACAACTTGTTTTGTCAGATATGCGTCAGAATATAAAACGCGCATTATACAATGATATGCTAGGAAATCCAGATAAAACTCCTGCATCTGCTACTGAGGTAGCTGAACGTATGGCAGATTTGTCACGTAGGATAGGATCAGCATTTGGAAGACTGCAAGCAGAACTTGTGCAGCCAGTATTGCAGCGTGTTATTTACATTCTAAAGAAACAGGGGCGCATTGAAGTACCAACCGTTAATGGTAGAGAAATTAAAATACGTTCATCATCACCATTAGCACAAGCGCAAGCTAACCAAGATATATCTTCAGTATCACGATTCTTAGAATTAACTAATGCAGCCTTTGGTCCAGAAGCTATGCAGTTACTTATAAACTCTGAAGAAACAGCAATTTACCTTGCTAAAAAATTTGGTGTACCAGATACCTTGATCCGAGATGAACAAGAGCGTAAACAAATAGTTGCAATGATGCAGCAAATGCAGCAAGCTCAAGCTGCTGCACCTGCCGCAGAGCAACCAATGGAGTAACGCTTGAGTACAAAAGTAAACGTGGGAATTGATGGAATACATCGCCCACAACAGAAAGACAAAGAGATTAGTCTCAATGTCGCTGAAATATTTAGTACGCCAACAGGACAAGCTGTATTAAAGTATTTACGCTCAGTAACTATTGAAATGGTTAATGGGCCAAATGTTTCTACAGAAGAACTGCGTCATTTAGAAGGGCAGCGTTATCTTGTTGGTTTAATTGAATCTCGTATTAATCATGCACATAAGGTAAAATCTGATGGAACAAGAAGCTGAAGTAATTGAAACAACTGAAGAAGTAGCTACTGAACGACCTGAGTGGCTACCAGAAAAGTTTAATGATCCTGCTGAACTTGGTAAAGCATATAAATCTTTAGAGTCTAAACTTGGTGAAAAAGAAGAAGTTCTTAAAGAACAAGTGAAAGAAGAACTAATTCAAGAACGTTTTGGTGATCGACCAAATTCATCAGGTGATTATGAATTACCAGAAATTGTAAATAGTGAAGAAGGTTTTGATAATGAGTTGCTGCAATGGTGGGCAGATCATTCATATGAAAACGGTTTTTCTCAAGAAAAATTTAAAGAAGGTATAGAAAAGTTTGCTCAATATGCAGGTCCAGAACAAGTAGATATAGAAGCTGAAGCTAAAGCATTAGGAGATAATTCTGATGCTAGGATTGAAGCTGCGTCTGTTTGGGCAGAACAATTCTTCCCAGAAGAAATATTACCTGCAATTGAACTTCTATGCCAAAAGCATGAAGGTATTATAGCATTGGAAATGATGATGGAAAAACTAAAAGACCCATCCGTAGACTCGCCTTCTAACCCTGCGGCAACAACTTCACAAGCTGATCTGGAAGAAATGATGCGTGATGAAAGGTATTGGAATCCTGCTAAGCGCGATAGAAACTATGTTAAACAGGTAGATGACGGTTATAAAAAACTGTATAATGGATAACATATTATTTAAATCAAGGGGCATAACAATTGCCCCTTTTTCTCGTAAAGACCTTCTTCCTGTGTTTGATGACATGTGTGAAGAAAATAAAACAGAATTTTCTGATCTATATGAACAAGATATTTTTGAAGCCTTGCTTTCTGCGGTAGATCAACCTGACATCTTTGTGGTAAACTATAAAAATAAACCTATGGCATTAATGGGATTGCAGGGTATTGATGCTCAAAATGGTTTGCTATGGTCACTGTTTACTAATCATTTTAAAGAAAACAGAACTAAATTTTATAGAGTATCGCCTGATCTTATAGAGTTTTATCACACTCATTATTACCAACTTCATGTAAACACTTGGGTAAGAAACAAAGGAATTATTCAGTGGTTAGCATGGCTTGGTTTTAATATTGAGCAAATTGAAGATACTGAAGAAAATAAAACTTTTGTGCATTTTGTGCGTTGCAATCCGAATAGAAAAAATGTTTATGCTCTATCATCAAGGCCTGTGATGCACTGAGAAGCCCGAAAGGATACCTTCAATGAAGTAGCGGATCAGATACCCAAGATGCAAATGTAACTTTAATAAGGACTGTAAAAATGGCTAATACAATTACTGAAGCCTTTATTAAGCAGTTTGAAACCGATGTGCATCTTGCTTATCAACGCATGGGTTCAAAACTGCGTAATACAACTCGTACAACAAACGTAACTGGTAATGTTGCACGATTTCAAAAAATTGGTGCTGGTTCAGCATCTACTAAATCTCGTAACGGCAACGTGTCTCCAATGGAACTAGTCCACACTAATGTGGAAGTAACAATGTCAGACTTCTATGCTGCGGAATATGTCGATAAACTTGACGAGTTAAAAACTAATATTAACGAGCGTCAAGCTATTGCAGAGTCTGCTGCTGCTGCTTTGGGTCGTAAGACTGACGAGATTATTACAACTGCTATGGATGCAGGTGCTAACTCAACTCAAATACATGATACTAACTCTGCTCTTGGAAAAGCAGATTTGCTAACATTGTTTGAAACATTTGGTGCTGCTGACATTCCAGAAGATGGACAGCGTTATCTTGCTATGAACTCCGCAGGTTTTGCTGACTTGTTTAACATTACTGAGTTTGCATCATCCGACTTTGTTGGACCGCAAAACTTACCGTTTGCAGGTGGCATGACAATGAAAGAGTTCTTGGGCTTTAAGATATTCTCAACATCTGCTGTATCAGGTGGTAAGAACTTTGCGTATCATATGAGAGCCGTAGGCTTGGGTATGAACTCAGACGTTCAAACTGAAATTAACTATGTGCCTGAGAAAGTCTCACATCTATTTACATCAATGATGTCAATGGGTGCTGTCGTTATTGACGACAATGGTGTTTATGAAGTTCTAGATAATAACTAAGAAAGGATTTATAAATGGCTTTTTCTGCATCTGGTTTAACTCGCATGGCAGGTGGTGGTGGTCATAGCCTTTGGTTCTATGACTCAACTGACGCCATGACAGCGGTTCGCGCTTCTGGTTACTTTAATGACGCTGCTAGCATGTTGAATGTTGGTGACGCTATTTTTGTACTAGATAGTGATGCTCCTACTCTCAGCGTATCATTAGTATTATCGAACACAGGTTCGGTGGTAGATATTGCTGAC
>Ga0209645_1001831_pt1 | contig 10398 bp, 7 predicted proteins | sample ETNvirenome_6_30_FD_184070 | JGI IMG/M metagenome (GOLD analysis project Ga0209645, IMG submission 184070) | Marine viral communities from the Pacific Ocean - ETNP_6_30 (SPAdes) (version 2) | ecosystem: Environmental > Aquatic > Marine > Oceanic | place: Pacific Ocean | collected 2013-06-19
AGGAACTTCATATGTGCAAATTGGAACAGAAGAAATCTCTTATACAGGAATTAGTGGTAATACTTTAACAGGTGTTACACGAGGAGTTAGAAATACAACTGCAGCTTCGCACTCAGATGGTGATACTGTCACCAACTCATCTGACTATGTTGGATGGGGAAACCCGGCTTCTGGAGACTTTGTCATTAAGCCCGGAACATGGACCTTGGACAACTATGGAACTAAACTCATAGCATTAATTACCGATGGTAAATGTTTTGAATGGGATGCAGATGATGCTAATGCTACAACTACAAGAGCCACAGTTATTACAGGAGCTCCAACAGCTTCAAGAGATGTATTAGTATCTACACCCGACCGGCACTTAGTATTTTTTGGAACTGAAACTACAATTGGTACAACAAGTACTCAAGATAATATGTTTATTCGTTTTTCTTCTCAGGAAGATATTAATACTTACGCTCCCACAGCAACCAATACCGCTGGTACACAAAGACTAGCTGATGGATCTGAAATTAGAGGAGCTAAAAGAGGTAGAGATGCAATTTATGTTTGGACCGATACTGCGATGTTTACCATGCGTTTTGTTGGTCAACCATTTACATTCTCATTTGAACAAGTAGGAACGAACTGTGGATTAATCGGAAAGAATGCATGTTTAGAAGTTGATGGTGCAGGCTACTGGATGTCTGACAATGGTTTCTTTAGATATACTGGTAAACTAGAATCCATGGATTGTTTAGTGGAAGACTATGTGTATGATGATCTTAACACTACAGCAAATCAATTAATTACTGCCGGTTTAAATAATCTATTTGGAGAAGTTGTTTGGTTTTATTGTACAGAAAACTCTACCGTGGTTAATAGAATGGTTTGTTATAACTATATTGATTCATCTCCTCAAAGAGGAATATGGACTACAGGAAGTTTAGCTAGAACTACGTGGCAAGACTCTGCTGTATTTGGTAGACCTCATGCAACTAAATACAATGATTCGGGAACACAAGCTTCAACGGAATCAACTTTTGTTGGCGGTAACACGGACGGAATTACAACATACTTTGAACACGAAACAGGAGTTAATGAAGTAGCAGGCGGAACGGCTACGGCTATAACTTCAAACATTGAATCAGGAGATTTTGATATTACACAAACTGAAAAAGAAGGAGTAACCTTTAGAGGAGATGGTGAAGTCTTTATGTCTATTAGAAGATTTATACCTGACTTTTTATCTCAAACGGGTAATACTAAAGTTACATTAAACCTTAGAGACTATCCTAATTCTAGTCAAGTTAGTTCAACACTAGGACCTTTTACCATTACCTCAAGCACTAATAAAGTTGACACAAGAGCCAGAGCAAGATCTGTGGCTCTTAAGGTAGAGAACGAAGGCTTGAATCAAGACTGGAAACTTGGTACATTTAGATTAGACGTCCAACCAGGAGGAAGAAGATAATGGCAACGCCTTTTGAAAATTATTTAAGTAGTATGGGTTTTAATCTTTCAGATTTAACACCATCTCAATATGGTCATTTTTCTAATGAGTATAATACTATGGGTCCAATTCAATCTATTGGAAGTAGACCTACTTCAATGGAAATGCCTATAACAATGAACGATGCAATTTCTTTGGGCGAACAACTAGGTTATTATCCTAATAGTGGAATAATGGCAAATGATTTACAAGCTGATAACTTTGCTCCAATATATGAAGACGATCTTATAAATTACAATGAGCATTATAATATGCCAATAGAAAAAGAAGAGGACGAAGAAAATCCGTGGTATGCAAACCTTATGGAATATGCAAGAAATAATCTTCCTAATATTGTAGGAAGAGGAGCTCTTATGCAAGCTGGGATGGGAGCAGGCGCAATGGCGGGATTAGGTCTTCCTGGAATTTTAATGGGATTATTTGCTGGAGCTAAAGCTCCTATTAGAAATACACCTTCTATGCAAGCATGGGGACGATTAAATCCTACACAAAGAAGTTATGCTTCAGACTTATATAGACCAGGTGGTATTCTGCAAGGATACAATCCTGTATCAGCTTATGGTTTAGGACCTATTGGAACTTTACAAAAAAGAAGAGAAAATATTTTAAGAACGATAAATAAACCTGGATACAAAGGAGGACTAGGAAAACCAGGAGGTAGATTAGAGCAAATTGAAAAAGCAATTACCAACACGGGAGGAGATTTACCTGGTGGAAGTGGTGATAATAGAGCTTCTTGGAGTCCTACAGCAGACTATAGTCCATCGGGATTAGGGACCTCTACATCTTTAGATTATGATGGGTGGGAAGATTAATGGCAAAGATAGTACAAGTATTAACTAGGCAAGGTGATGATTACGAACCACAAGTAGCTAACTCTTTAGTTAGAGATTTAGATAGTGTAGTTCAAAAACTTAACACAACTTTTCAAGAAGAATTAAAACAAGAAATAGAAGCTAAAGCCTTCTTCATGGAATAATGGCTGTTGTTAATATATATAAATTTTACGGAGTTGATGGGATTACATCTACAGACGCACAAACTATGTTTGGATCCGGTCTTCCTTTAGTTAATGAAACTTATTTAGTTAAATCAATTAAAGTAACTTCAGCTGGAACTCCATCCGTAACTGTGATAAATAATTCTATTACAACTATTAAGTCAGCTGCTTTGACAGCTAACGTAACAACCGAATTGTTGACCCAACCCCTAGTGGTAGAGGGTGGCAAGACCCTAACAGTGGCATCAAGCAGTACAGATTCTTTTGATGTTGCTATTAGCTATTTAAATATTAAGAAGGAGATAACATCATGACGGAAGAAGTACCTAAGTACTTGGCAGCAGAGACTGAGATTACCATTAAAAACAAGAAAACAGGAGCAGTTTATAAGGAAGATCAAGAGTGGAAGGACCTTGGAGTGGCGGAAGAAGACATCCAAACCGACGTACTTATTAAGGCACCAAGACTTGATTTATATGGAAAAACAAAGTAAGAATAGGATTCCAGGTGAAAGTCCTGCCTTTTTTACAACCTAATAGATATAAATTATGAGCATAATGCGAGCACAATTACCTAGAGAACTATACGCCGGCGGAGGTATCACCCAAGTTAGGCAACCTTATTTTATAGGTAAACTTGTGAGAAAAGTAACTAAACCTTTTAAAAAAATTGTTAAGAGTCCTGTGGGAAAAGCCGCGGCTCTCTATGGATTAGGAACCATGTTGGGCGGAATGCCTGCGTTTGGAGGAACAGGTCAATTAAGCTTTTTTGATAGATTAAAAAACCCAGCTCTTTTAAAAAATTTAATTACTCCTAGCGGATGGAGTGAGGGAAATGTGTTAAATACTTTATTAAGAAAAAATATAGCAGAAGAAGGAGCTAAAAAAGCAGTATGGGGAAGTTTTAGTCCTTTTAAACTAGCTGCGGCAGCAGCAACTGCTGCACCTTTTGTGGCACCGGGAATGGATGAAACAACAGAGGTTGCAGAAGATATAACAAATAGAAAAGGAAAATTTGATTTTGATTTTGCTGAAATGAGATCAGACATTGCTCAAGCAGTTAGAGGTGGTGACTATGATACCTTTAAAGCTGTGTTAGACAAATATGATTTAGTAGAAGGTGTAGACGTTAACAAATGGGGAGATTTAAAAACAGGAACTTTAGCTAAGGATGGTGGAAGGATTGGGTATGCTTTTGGAGATAGAGTAAACAAAGATCAAATAAAAGAAGATTTAAAAACAGCTTGGGATTGGAGTTTACCAGGCGCAATGTCAGAAGGAATAGGAAGTATCAAAGATAGAATTATGGAATCTGATATTGAAACAAAAGATATTATGAGAATGAATCCACTTACAAGAATGATTGTAGCTATCATGGATAGATATGGAGTTTCAAAAGAGGAAGCTGAAAGAATTGCTAGAAATCAAATGGCAGATGCTAACTTACCTCCTATGGATACAACAAGTGACGAAGGTTTTAGAGAGGATATTGGAATTGAATCTTCAGCAGAAGATTACTATCCTGGTAGCAAAGGTACAGAAAACTTTGATCCATCAAAATTTGATAGAGATAAACTGAGAGATATAATGAGAGACTATTGGAAAGATAAAGTTAAAATAAAACAATTTCCAGAGGTTGAAATCGATAGCCCCCGTTTTAAGAGACGAGAAAAAAATCCTATGTATTTGAAACAAGACACAGGACTTCGATTTCCGATTGAAAGATTTCTCGAAGAAAAAGACACAGGACTTCGATTTCCGATTGAAAGATTTCTCGAAGAAAAAGACACAGGGGTCCGACTTTTAAACCAAGGCGGAAGAATTGGAATGCAAGAAGGTGGAATCATGGATCTTGGTGGCATAGAAAAAGATTATAGAAACACTGGTGGATTTGTAGAAATTGGTGGTAAAGAAAGAGCGGATGATGTACCAGCAAGATTAAGTAAAAACGAATTTGTATTTACAGCAGATGCTGTAAGATCTGCAGGCGGTGGTGACATCGACAAAGGAGCAGAGATCATGGAAAATGTTATGAAAAATTTAGAAGCAGGCGGAAAAATTTCTGAAGAGTCTCAAGGTATGAGAGGCGCTCAAGAAATGTTTGATGTTTCAGAAAGATTAAGTGAGGTAATATAATGGCTGTAACACAAACACAAACTTTACCAGCACCCTTTTTAGAAGACGTAACAAAACAATATGCTAAAGGTATTGGAGCTTTAACTGCTGCACCTTTAGATACATCTAAATTTAGACCTCAAGTTGCAGGACAAGATCAATTACAAAAAGATGCAGCCTCTTTAGCAGCATCAGGTGTTGGAAGTTATGCACCTTATTTAACAGGAACTGGAGCTTATGCGGGACTCCCTACCGATATGCGAGGAACTCAAGATTATATTACACAAGCAGGTGCCTACAATCAGGCAGCAGCAGGTTACAGTGGACCAAGTGCTTACTCAGCTTTTATGTCTCCTTACCAACAGTCTGTTATTGATACAACCTTAACTGAATATGATAAACAAGCTGCAGCGAGACAACAAGGAATTGCGGATCTTGCAGCACGAACAGGAAATTTAGGTGGTGGTAGAGAAGGTGTGATGCGTTCTGAATACCAAACACAATCAGATTTAAATAGAGCATTACTTCAAGCTCAATTACAACAACAAGGATTTACACAAGCACAACAATTAGCTGGTCAAGCTTTTGGTCAACAACAAGCATTAGGTCAACAAGCACTAGGTCTCGGCCAAGCACAAAGTGGTTTGGGAGGACTACTTCCATCATTACAACGAGCTGATATTTCTCAACTGGGTCAAGTGGGCGCAACACAACAGGCATATGCACAAGCTGTAAAAGATGCTGACAGAGAAGCTGCAAGATTAGAGGCTTATGAACCATATGAAAGATTTGGTTATTTAGGTTCTGGTTTAACAGGAATGTTAGGTGGATACCCAGGTCAATATCAATCACAAGTAACTCCTAACCCAACACCGTTGCAATCAGCGTTGGGTATTGGATCTACTTTAGCCGGTATCTATGGTGACTTTGGAGGTTTTAGAAAATAATAATGAGTAGAGTATTAAACAGGCCCATGTTTAAAATGGGAGGATCCACGACATCGGGGATTACTTCTGGTTTAAAAAGACAAGGTTATGAAACAGGTAAAACTGTTAAAGACGCTTTAGAATATTACGATGCTATGAAAAAAGCTGGAGAAGACAAAGGTCTTTATGAAACTCGTTCAAGACTTCCAAGATTTTTAACTCAATTCGGTTTAAACTTAATGGGAATGGCTCCACAAGGAAACATTTTTCAAACAGCTGCGCTTGCAGCTAGAGATCCTTATGCAGCTTATGCATCAGGTAAAGATCAAGAAGAAGCAGAACAAAGCAAATTAAATCAAGCTATCTTAGGAGACGCTTTTGAAATGGCTGCTGGATTAAAAGCGGCTGAACTTAAAGGTGGTGGTAAAAAAGCTTATCAATTAGAAGAATTAACTATTTTAGAAAATAGATCAAAAGAAAATAATAGATTAGGAAAAGAAAATGAACAATTAGATATTGAAATAAGAACTTTAAACCCTGAGAAACCTGCTCATCAAACTAGAATAGAAGAAATTAATAATAAAAAAGCTCAGAACGAAGAGAAAATTAAAATTAATATAGATATAATTGAACAGATTAAAGGTAAAGATGAGATAGAAAAAATAGTTTTAAAAGCTATTATAGATGCTGGTGGAACAATGAAAGATTTTGAAGAATATAAAAAAACTGGTAAACTTCCTCAAGATTTAAAAGAAGGTGGTAGAGCTGGTTACTCACAAGGATTGTTAGTTGACGAACAAGAAACAATTACAGAACAAATGCCTAAACCTATGGGTCCTGCAGGAGCTCAAACTTCATCAGTTCAACCTATGGACTTTGCTACTTTAAGAGCAAGATTACCACGAGAAATTACTGACGACATCGTAAGAATATTAGCAGAAAGCCAACAAGCTTTGACAGACTTTGCTAATATAAGAACTCAAGAAGATGTTGACCAATTCAATCAAACGTACAACGTTAGCCTAGTACTACCACAGGAGGCATAAGATGCCCCTATTTAAGGAAGATAAAAAAGATTTAGACGAAAATCAAATCGAAGCGCAACAGCTTTACGAAGCGATTAAAAATCGTCTTGGAGAAAAAGGAAAGAAAAAACCTGTAAAATTTACATGGAAAGGTTTTGGAGATCTTTTAATGACACTCTCCCCTGTTGGCGTGGGGGACTACCATCGAGTAAAAAGAATTAAAGAACTTCAAGAAGGAGCTAAACCTCAAGAAAAAGATTACATCGATATCAGTTTAGACCTAGAAAAAGGACTCTACAAAACTGTTGAAAATATAACTTTTAGTATTGGGGATATGGCGACAATGGGTATCGACGCGGTCGCCGGCACAGATCTTAATTTAAAACTTAATGATTTATACGAAGAAAACAAACTTGAATCTCCGGAAACTTTTTTAGGAAAAGCTTCTGAACTTATAGGGACGTATGGTTTTTGGGGAAAAACAGCGTTCACAGTGATGGGTCGATTAGCCAAAATTGCCCCTGTTAAAAAAGCCAAAGCATTAGCAAGATTAAAAGGTGGTAAAAAATTTTCTACCATTGCGAGTAGAGCAGGTTATATGGCTGGAGCTTTTGGAGCCACAGATTTTTTAGCTGCTACACCTGACACACCAACTCTTTATACAACTCCAGAATCTTTAGAAGGATTAGATGGAAGAGAAAGAGCTGCAGCTACATTTAGAAACAGACTAAGATTTGGAGTAGAAGGAGCTAGCGTTGGAGCTGGTTGGACTCTATTAGGAAAACCTGTTGCTTTAGGTTTTAAATATGGAATTTTCAAACCCGGCGCTAAAGTAGCTGGACTTGGATTAAAAGGAGTGGATAAGGCGGTAACAGGTGCAGCTTATTTATTGTCTAAAGATAAAACAGTTATTCCTACTATCTCTAAAAAATTACAACAAGCTTCTGCATTTACATTAGAAAAAGTTATTGCAAGAGGAGCACTTGGATTAAGAACAGGAAGAATGTATCTTAAAGACGAGCTTCCTCCGTTTAAACAATGGAGAATGTTTTCTGTTACACAAGACGCTCAACCTTTAAAAAGAGATTTAAAAAAATTAGATAACGTATTATCTTGGTTCAGGTCTCTGGGAACAAAGAGCCCGGATCAATACAGAATGACCACAGCAGCTAGACAAGAAATTAAAGCAAGATCAAGAACTATCGAAAAATATTTAGAAGATATTGAAAAAAGAGCTTACAATATGGCTAAAGGATTTAAAAATCTTTATGACACTAAAACTACTTCACCTGCATCTAAAGATGTTTATCTTGATCAAGTATTATCTTATTTAAAAAAAGAACTTCCATTAGATAAATTACCAAAACAATTACAAAACCCTGCTAAAGGATTAGATAAAGAATTAGTTCAATTAAAAGCTAAATTTGCTGATCTATTACCAGCCGGTGAACTTAAACAATATATGTTAGATAACGTACAAAATTATATGCGTAAATCTTTTGCGGTATTTACCAATCCATCTTATCAACCTCCTAAAGAAGTAACAGCTGGCGCAGTTAAATTTTTAGAAGGGCTTATAGCTAAGAATGAAAATATGAGAATATCTGCTTTAAGAGTACCAGGAAATTTAACGCCTGAACAAAAAATAAATAACTATGCCAACGTTCTTGTTAAAAAAATATTAAGAGATGGTAAAGTAGACGGAGACGATCCATTAGAAATTTTACAAAGAATTGCAAAAAAAGATTTATATGATGAAAAACTTATAAGAACTGGAGAAGAACTTCCAACAGCTATTAAAAGATTACTGGGAGAAGAAAACAATTTAAGATCATCTGTCTTATTAACATCTTCTAATGCTATCACTAATAGTGTTAACAAAAGATTAGCGGATCGTTTAGCGGCCGTAGGACGTAAGGAAGGATGGTTATTTAGAACAGCCGATGATGCTAAAGCTGCAGGAATTTTAACTCCAAGCAGAGTTGTTCCACCTAGAAGTTTGGGTTTATTACAAACAAAATTAATGGGACAGTTTGCTGACCCTCAAGTTGCAAAAGCTATAAGAGGAACTCCAGGAGATCTAGATGCTTGGATACAAAACAAAGCTTACAGAGCTTTGCTTCAATTTAAAGTAGCTACTCAATTTGGTAAGACGGTATTATCTCCTGCTACCCAAGTACGTAACGTAACTTCCGCAAGTTTATTTCCATTAGCTAATGGACAAATAGGAGGAAGAGCTTCGGTTACTGATGCATTCAAAATTGTAATGGATGATATTTTTGGAGCAGGAAAAGAAGTAAACACCGATGCATTAATTAAAAGCATAGAGAAAAAAATTAGACTAGGTGTTATTGATGAAAACGTAGTGGCTTCTGAACTTGGAGCGGTCTTAAAAGATATAAAAAGAGGATCTATTAATACACTAGATAACCTTTATAATAAATTAGCTAACGGTAAATTTATGAAAGGTGCAACTCGAGTGTATGCTGGAGGAGATAACATATGGAAATGGTATGGTCATGAGTACACAAAATCTCAACTTAAACCTATCCTTCGAAGCATAGATGATGTGGCTGATTGGTATAAACAAGTTACAGGAACTACATTTAGAAGAAGAGATTTAATAACAAACGAAGTTAAATCATTAGACGATGCTGTGGAAGAAGCAGCAGCATGGATGATTAGAAATACTTATCCAACATACAGTAAAGTTCCCGAAGCTATTAAAGCAATTAGAAAATTACCGTTTGGTAATTTCGTATCTTTTCCGGCTGAAATGTTAAGAACTTCATTTAACATTGTTAACATTGGAGCTAGAGAAATATCTTCTAACAACGAATTAATTAGACAGATGGGGTATAGAAGATTAATGGGAGCTTCGTTTGTAATGGGTGGTTCAGGAAAATCTGCTTTAGAAATAGCTTCTTTTGTAACAGGAACACCTATTGAAGATATTGATAAATGGAGACGTTCGTTTGCAGCGCCGTGGAATAAAGACGCGATTATAATTCCAATGAATAAATGGATTGATGGTAAAGGAAAAGCTATTAACTTTTCTTACTTTAGTCCTTACGAAGTAGTTCAAAGACCTATTGAATCTTTTATGGCAGAATTAAAAGAAGGACCTATGACGGGTCAAAGAATTGATGAAAGGACTTTAGAACTTTTTGGTTCTGTCATGTTACCTTTAATTCAACCTTTTGTATCTGAATCAATTGCTCTTGAACGAGTATTTGATGTTATGCCAGCGGGATATTTAGGTGGTGGTAGAGGTGGTGTTACGGATACAGGAAGTAAAATTTACTCTATAACCGATTCTAATACGACAAAAATGGCAAAATCATTTGCTCACATTTTAGCGGGAGTAGAACCTGGAGTAACAAGAACTGGTAGAAAAATTATTCAAGGAGCACAAGGAGAACTTACACCAAGCGGAGTACCAATAAGCTTACAAGATGAAATGCTTGCACTATTTTCTGGAATAAGAATTATAAATGTAGATGTACCTAGATCTTATTCTTATAAGCTAGCTGAGTACGGAAGAAATAAAAAAGCTGTAACAGCTGCCGAAGATTTTTACAGCACCAAAGATATTTTTAACAGAGGAGGTAAAGTTTTAGCTGATGAATTTAGAGCTATCCAAGATGAAGCACTACAAATTCAACAAGGAATGGCAATTACTATTGAAGATGCTCTTGCCCTTGGAGTATCCCCAAGAGAACTTAGAAAAATAAATAAGAGACGTCTTTCAAATAAAGAATTTGGTAAACTCAGAAGAAAAAAATTTACGCCAGTTCCTTATTCTGTAACCCTAATGAAAAAAAGATATGACACAGTT
>Ga0209645_1001833_pt1 | contig 10390 bp, 4 predicted proteins | sample ETNvirenome_6_30_FD_184070 | JGI IMG/M metagenome (GOLD analysis project Ga0209645, IMG submission 184070) | Marine viral communities from the Pacific Ocean - ETNP_6_30 (SPAdes) (version 2) | ecosystem: Environmental > Aquatic > Marine > Oceanic | place: Pacific Ocean | collected 2013-06-19
TACTATAAGCTTTGTTATAATCTATTATAAATTTTTTAACACCTTCTCCTGTTTCAAAGTTTAATTTTTTTAATCCTAAGTTTTGAAATAATTGTCTAAATAAATCTGAAATTTTATTTAATAAGCTAGGGTCGTATTTAATATCTTCATTGCTTAATGCTTCTGAAAATAACGGCAAAGCTTCTTCATAAAAAGCATCAACGGTATAAATACCTTCAGCAATAAGCTTTCTATAGCCATTCCATCTTTTATACCACTGGGTACCTAAAACAGCTTCTTGGCCTCCAACCATTTTGTCAATTTCTTTAAATAACGATACAGAAGCTTTTTCAATTAATTCAGGGTCTTTACCTAAAGCATTTTTCAATAGTCTATGTAAAAATTCATGTTGACCTGTTGTAATATTTCTATCTTGTAAAGCCGATGTTTTATTTATAACAAATATTTCTCTCCCGTCTTTAGTTGTTACAAACAATCCATTAGAATCTTTAGCTCTTTCCGCTTGTTTTTCAGTATAACCAGCTTCTTTTATTAAAAACGCTTTTTGTTTATCTTCAGCGCTTGTATCTCCACTTTCGTCAAAAATAAGTGTTTCATCTGTTTGCAAACCAGCAGACTCCATTGATTTTTTCAAAAGATCAACATCTTTTTCAAACCCTTTTACTATTGTTTCTTTTACTTCTGACTTGCTAATTTTTTCATTAATTTCAGATATTTGTTTATCAATAGATTCATGAAAAGCAGAGTCTGTATTTTTTTTCTTGTCTATTAACTTTGTTTTTTCTACTAGCAATTCTATTTGCTCAGCGGTAACATTTTCAGGGGATCTTTTAATAGCATCGTAAATATCAAAAGCAAAGTTTCTAGCGTTTTCAATTTCTTCTTTTAAATCAGGGTCTTTTAAAGACTCACTCATTTTTTTCAAATAAATGTCGGTAGACTCTATATTACTTGCTATTTGGTTGTATACTAATTTTTTTTGATTACTAAATGTCTGCGCAGCACCAACGGTTCCCATACCTCCACTTAACATTATAGTACCTGCAGCTAACTCTATTTGAGCGTTTAAAAATTCAGAAGATTTAGGCAAGGCTAACCCCATAGAAACGTCGGTCAATAAGTTTAAACCATAGGTAATTTCTTCTTCACCTAATTCTTTTGCTATATTTGCAAAAAACGTTTTAGCAGCGGTTGATGCTGCTTTTTTATTAGCCACTCCTTTTAATGAACCTGAAAAAGTTTCTTTAATAGCTTTACCTGTTGCTCCTTTTAAAAAGTTTGTATCAGGCATAATAGACTGCACTACTGATTCAGTTAGGCTTATTGTTGTCGCATAAACATCAGCTTGTATTCCGTCTAACCCTTTATCTCTAGCGTCTTTAGCGTTGTCTAATATGGTAGCTCTAAACGCTGCGTCGGCCATTATTACTTCGTTTTTTAAAGATTTACTTAAAGGAGTTAAAACTTTTGCAGATCCTTTTGCTCCTTGTAAAAATTTTCCAAGACTTTGTCTAACACCAGTAACATTACCTTTTCTAGCTTCTGAAATTAAATACCCAGTAAAGGGTACCATAGACCCCCCAAGTTTTAATATACTCCTTAGCGAAACATCCTCTTTCAAACCACCTTCTTCTTCTGTTATTGAAAATTTTTCAGCTTCTGATTTAGGTAATAAAGAGTAATTAGTAAAATTAGTTACCAAATCCCTAAAACCGTCAGCCCTAGAATAGTTATTTTCTTCATCAAATAAATCTAAATAAGCAGTGAAAGCAACTGTAGGTAATCCAACTGCCGCTTTTTTAAACGTAGAATAAAGACCGCCTATAACTTCTCCACCTATAATATCGGCTGCTCCGTTCCAAAAACCTTCACCAGAAAACTGCTCTCTATATTTTTCAACTTGATTTGTTAATGTAAAATTGTTATATAATATATTTTTAGTCAAATTAATATTATAGTCTCCTTCAAAAATTTCTTGCCTGGCATTGATAGCAGCAAAGTTATTTTCAAAGTCTTCTTTATATTGTTCTTTAGAAGTTTTTAAATCATTAAACCTTTTAACAAGAGCATTGTATTTTGTTACGTCTTCTTGAGTATATTTTTTATCAGGCTTGCTTTGTTCGATAGCTTTTAGCTGCCTATTTATTTCTTCTTGTTCAGAGTTTATTTTGGTAAAAGTATTGTCAGCTTTGTCTTGTAATTCAGTTTTTTCGTCTTCAATTGCTTTGGTTTTCTTTTTTATTATAGGTATTTTATATTCATTTATTAATCTTTCCTTTTCTTCCAAAGTATAAATACCCATTGCTAATTTTTGCAAATCTTGTTTAGGCAAAGAAGTGGCTATAGCTTCTTCAACATCATCGTTCAATTGAATAGTTTCAGTAGCAGCTTCTGTCCTAACATCTAAAAAGCCACTAAGCCTGCCTATGAATTTTAAATAGTCCAATACATCAGTACCGCCACCCCAGCCTCTTCCGGCAGCTTTGTTGTTACCAGTATCTTTTTTTAATTGCTCAATAGCTTTAGACTGTAATTCAAATTCTTTGTTAGAAAAGATTAATTCTTTTTCAGTTTCATATTTTTTATCAAAATCAGCTAACCTTTTATTTATGTAGCTAGAAGCTTCTTCGGGGTCATCTATTTCATTCATTGCAAACTGAATTATTCTATTTTTAAATTCAGTTTTTTCGTCTTCAATTACTTTTAGCCTAGCTTTTCTGTTTTGATATTCTTCTTTCCCATCAGTTTTTTTATAGCCAGGAGGAAAAAAAGGTTCTTTAGGATCTGGTGATTCCAAAGAAGTATCTTCCAACTTCGATGCCGTATCTGGTGCTTCTACAGGAGTTTTTTCCTGCGGGGTTTTGAGCTCTGCATCTACACCCTGTGCATCGCTCTTTGCTTTTTTTGGGTCTGGATCTGTATCTTTTAAAGTGATATTATTTTTATTTATATAATCTTTAACAGAAAGATTCGCTTTACCTGCGGCTTGCTGAATTTCTTCTTCAGTATATTCAAAACCTTCGTACGTGTACATAAGCTATTTGTTTTATTTTATTTTATTATGGTAAATTTGGTTTGTTAGAATAGTTTTCAATAAATATTCTTTTATCAGAACCTTTATATCCGTATACATCAGCCACTAAAGCCGCAATACTTTCTTGCGTTCTAATATCAATACCTACAAGTTCTTGTTTATTATTTACATATATTAAACCTGAATTAGGATATTTTTTCATAGTAAGATTCCACATTTCCTGCGCTTCTTTTCTTGTGTAAGGATTTTCTGTAGTTGGATTGATTGTATTAATAAGGCTTTGCTCATAAAATTCTTTACCATCTTCTTTCGTAAAAGCTTGAGCTCCTCTAGTAGCATCTCCTATTAAATTAATAAAACTTTTAACACTTACAGGAGTCATATCTTTTATAGGAGCACCAGGGTTTTGTATTCTTTCAGATGCGAATCTGGCATCGCCCACTACACTAGGTTTTGTTTCTTTAACAGCTACAGACTTTTTAGTTAAGTCAGATGTTTTAACAGCATGTCCAAATTCATTTTTATTATAAGCTTGACTAAATCTAGCTTTGTACTTATCAGCAACATATTTAGATACAAGTGCTTTTTTAACGTCATCTGGGACGTTACCCATTGTCTGAGTATCTTGGTTAAATTCATAAAATTTATTAATAGGATACGATACACCTCCATGTTCAAAAGTTTCTCCAAACCCTCTTAAGTAAGCTTTAGGATTATTTAATTGATTTTCCCCTAAGATAGCATCCATATAAGTTGCTTTAAATGTAGCTCTATTGCCATCTACAAAGTTTTGACCAACTTCTACTGCTGTATTATCTATTGCTAAATAAGAATCGTCTTTTATTATTTGAGTATCTTCTGAAGTCGTTATTTTTTTACCATCTATTATTTCTTCAACAGATTTTTTTTCAGTAACAGTTTGTATTTTAATTGTTTTTCCAACTCCCTTGTATGCGTCAGCTACGAAAGCATCTGAATTAGATTTTAGAGGAGTATATTTACCTATGTTATTTTCGTTTATATTATCTGTTCTAACGAAAAACCCTCCAGCATTTATACCTATTTGTTGCTTGCCATCAACATTCCTTCTTTCTAATTTATAATTATTTCCTATTTGTTTTTGAAAATCTAAACTAACGAATTCACCCAAAGTTAAAATATCCCCTTTTTTATTTCGGCCAACAATCATATCTTGACGCATGTCAACAGCTTCTTCAGCATTTAAAAAACTTGAGGCTAAAAGTTGATAGCCTTTTACGCCGTTAGCAATTTCTAAAAATTCTTTTTCAGTTTTTCTTTGAAGCTGTAAATTAGGATTAGCTTTATTTTGAGAAATAATATAATTTGGCTGAAGTTCTTTTTGTATTACAGCTTTAACGCTATCTTCTATATTTGAAGCTGTTGAAGAGTCAATACCTAACGTACCAATTTTATTTTCAGCACCAAGTATTTCAATATCTCCTAATGTATTATATTTTTGCGGTAATTTAGCCTCTGCTTCTTTTTGTTTTAAATAAGATATGCCAGGCTGAATTCCAGCTTGTAAACCCCTTCCAAAAGCTGTAAAATCTATTATACCTTCACTAGGATTTTGATACCCGCCACCAAAAGTTCTTGTTTGTCTTCTTGTCATATTACTATATTTTATTCTCTAGATGCAATTGCCACACTTCCAATTCCACCAATTGCTTGACCAATTCCACCCATCATTTGAGATGTATAAGCTGCTTCTTGTTGAGATGTGCCGCTTAATAATGTAGCTACTCTGTTTAATTGTTGCATTTCTCTATCTTCTCTAGCTCCAAATACAAATTGTGCACCTTGGGCCCTAGCAGCTTGAACTCTTTGTTGTTCTCTCAACCTAGCTTGTTCTAATTGCATTTGTCCTTGAGCTCTGAGTCTAGCGTTTTGAGCTTCCTGCTGAGCAATACTTGCAGACACTCCTTGTTTAGCGCTTAACGCAGCTCTAGCTAATGCTGTTGCTCCTCCCGCACCTGCTCCAGTTGCTCTTAAAGTATCTAAGCTAGTTGCTAAAGAAATATCTGTTTGTTGAGCTTGCATTTCAGCTGCTTCGGTAGCTACTTGAAGATTAGCAAAAGGATTTGTTAATTGACCAGATAAATCTGATATATATGTAGAAGGATCAATAATGGCTTGCCTATTTTGCTCTAACCGGCTTAATTGCCCTTCTAAAGCTCTACGCCTTGATCTAGCTCTTCTTCTGGCCGCTCCACCAAATATAGCGCTTCCAATACCACCAAGTATTTGAGCTCCTCCTAATATCCCTGTAATTGGATCCATAATTTATTAATATAAAGATTGTTCGTAATTAAAGCCTACTGAAAATAATTCAGCATGGTTTGTTATGTTTAATGTTTTGTTATTGTCTACAGGCTCATTTTCAAATATTACTTCTGTAAAAAACCCTTTAATACCTGTTGTATTCAAGCCATCAATACCAGAAACAGAAGACGTATCATTAATTTTTATTTGACCGTAATATTTTTTTTCTAAAGGAGTAAATCCTGCATATTTTAAAGACGAATCATATGAATCAAAATATCTACCAGTTATGTTTCCAGGAATTGGGTATGAACTATAATTATTATCGTCATCGGCTGGAGCTTGTAATTTTATTACTTTCCAGTTTTTTGTTCCTTCGTAACTAATGGCTTTATAGTGTTTTACTAAAGAAGGATTTTGATTACTTATGATTTTTATTGTACTAGGATTAAAATCTCCATAAAAAGTATTTTTATCATTATTGGAATGATGCTCATAAAGTTTACTATTATTCCAAGTATAAAATTTATTAGCCAAACTACCACCAAATCTAGGTTTAAAAGTATAAAAAGATGACCAACCATTAACGCGATCATCAAAGGCTAATGTTTTATAATTAGTTTGCAAAGATACAACAGACGTGCCAAATGCACCATCTGAATATGTTTGTTCATTATATTCCGATGTTGTTCCGTTCTGTAAACTTAATATGTATGTTTTAGAGTGTATGTCAAACATACCATAAGCTTTTGAAGCGTTTTTTAATTCATCTCTAAAAAAAGCACGCATTCCGTAAGATGATATTTCTGTTATACCATCCCTTGATAACCTAAGCACAACCCCTCTGTCTTTATCAGTAAAGTATTTTCTAAAGCCATGTACTGCAAAACTTTCTGGGTTTTTACTAATTCCATATTCACCTAAATAAGGTATTATTTGCCCTATCACTTTTACACCTGATGTTGTTAAGCCTAATCCTTCAGCTGTAAAAACAGCATCTTTGTCAATCAAAGCAGAGCTTACTTTATTTTCTTGAAATATAATTAAGTTAGTGTCCTCAGCATATAACTTTTGGATACTACCATCAGAAGCGTCAACGGCTCTAGTTATTGGTTCAGAAGAATTAAACTCATTTGTTCTGTTTATGTCTGTTCTAGAATTAAATATTCCAGAGTATATCATGGCATTAGGTCTATGATTTAAATTATAACTTTCGTCTGTTATATGAGCTTTTACTCCATAACCCATAGAGTCTTCATTAAATCCACCTTTTATTCTAGATTCTTCTATATGCCAATTTGAAACGTTTGTTATTTCACCATCAACATCAAAAGATATTGAAGGTGAGATAGCAGGATCGCCAGCGTTAAATGTTGTAATATCTGCGCTGGGTTTTAGCACTATAGAGTTAAAATAAGATATTTCTAATGTATATGCCATAATAATATTATCACGCGTTTGTTCTAGTTACTAGCCTCTCCGGTAACTATACCTTGAGAGTTTGTTTTAAATGCCCCTTCAGACTGGCCAGAAGTAGAGGACATAGTTCTCCATCTTCCACCTGTATCTAAAGGAATTAAAATTCCATCTAGCTTTGTATATATTTTATCTGTTCCTGTTGCAGCAGTTGGCAAAGGACCATCACCCTCTAAAAATGCACCTGTTGAAGCAGTACCTGTTAAAGCTTCTGTGTCAGATCCCCAATCCGCGCTAGACATAAAAAAGTTTACTAAGTTAGTACCTGTATCTGTTGTTATATCTAAACCTATTGTTGCATATGGGTTAGTTATAGATGCGGGGTCTGTTGTGTTAACGTTGTCTGCCCAAGTTTCAAAAACAGCAATAACTAAATTATAAGTTGTTTGAGGTTGCAAGTCTGAATAGTTTGTTGTACTTATTTCTCCAGTATCTTGGTTTATAGTAAAATTAGTTGTAGGATTATTATTTTGCTCTTCTCTAGTTAATCTAAAAGTTAAATACTCTGTATTATGATTCGTATCGGCGGTACCGTTAACAGCTTCAACCTGAGCTACTTGAACATTGTGCCCAATTGTTTGAGATATTGATATTGAAGTACTTCCCCCAACAACACTTATAATAGGTAAAGCATTTTGTAAAGATATTATTTCGTTAACTTGATCACCAGGAGCTAAAGAGTAAACAGTAATTTCTCTTGTTAATGTGGCTCCGCCAAATTCTGCTTTAATTTCAAATTTAAATTGTAATCCTTCTTGACCAAACCAAAAAAGCTTTTTAGTTCTTATAAGATTTTCACCCGGCGACGTTGAAGAATCTAATTCAAAATAATCTATAGCAGTTTCAAAATCTGCATCACTAGGTTTTTTAACAGAAGTTGATAGTAGTGTTATAGTGGCTGCTTGAGGACCAACATCATTTGAAGCGATTATTTTCCCAATAATATCACCTATAGCTGAATCTTCTTTTACGCCATTAGTTTTATTAATTTCTATATTACTTAATCCTGTTTGTGAGCTTGATATAACAGTATTTAAATCATTAACTAAACCAGCACTAGATGTTTCGTAAAATATATCAATTTTAGAATTAAAAGGCTCAGTTTCAAACACAGCAATACCTCCCTGTTTTGATTGTGATGGAAAATCTGAATCAGTCGTAGGTATTTTTGCTATTAATATACCGTTGGAACCTGGTGTTACATTTACAGCTGATGCTGTTTGTTCAAGATTATGATCTTCAATTGTACCTATTGATAATACACTTATTAATCCTCCTGAAGATAACAAAGACCCGTTACCAGGAGCATACCCCGTAGCGGTTGGGGAATTGGTGTTATGATTTATAATTTTAGGATATATCTTAGAATCACTTCCGACCAGCGCATCGTTTGCATTGATATCAGTAACATCTCTAGGTATTTTGTTAATATTATCCGCTTCTAAATTAATAAACCCATAGGGTCCTGATTTGTATACACCGGAAGTATATACATTATAGTACTCTTGTTCTTGTTGCTGCACAACTATTTTATAAGAATACCAACCATATAAATTAGTAGCGCTATATGCGTTACCTATTATATCATCAAACCTAATTCTAAGTACATCTCCCCATCCACGTACATCATCGTATGAAGCTACTCCTTCAGAGTAGTTAGACCATAGTTTAGAATTAAAAAATTCTGCAGTTTTAGCAGGTAAATAAACAGAAGACCTTTCAATAGAGGTTTTTGACGCCGTTTCTTTGGGTAACAATACTGGCGTTTGTCTTCCATATATATCTGAAAGCACAATACCTACTTGGTACTTTCTTCTTTGTTTTAATGAATGGTATTTATATTCATTATATAAATAATCTGCGTTGTTACTATCAGCAGAGTTTTTTGTAGCTGTATTTATTTCAAAGTCAAGCTGTGTATTACTTAAACTTCTTTTTTCAAAATAATTACCATAAACTATTCTATTACCAATAGCTTCTTGAGATTGTGCTTTTAAAGGCACGTTATCAAATACTCTAGTTACTTGATCTTCTGGTAAAGTTTTAAAAGGTTCTGCTGATTTATATGTGTAATTTATTACCCCTGAAGAATTTATTAAATTAGTGGTAGATGGTATTATATCAACAACCCTAACAGGTAAATCACCATCAACTTTACAAAGTAATTGCACTTCTTTAATTTGATAATCATCAAAAGCATTAGCAGAAGAGGTTGGCATTTGTAATTTAAATATAACTTTATTTATACAGTTTACCATACCCTCAACTTCCCCTGTTTGAACAATAGACTTTACTTCCGCTGCAGAAAACCCTTTTTTGGTTTTTTCATAAATTTCAGGAATAAAAACAGCTTGTGTAAACGGAGCTATAACTGAATACTCTCCATCTATATATTTAAACCTATAACTAAATCTAATAAATTGATTTTCTAAAAAATCAGCCTCTATATTGTCATCAGTTTCCATTGTCGATGAATTATCAGAAGCTAGTAATCTTAATGGAAATACAGGTGCAAATTTTGCTACACTTATTTTTTGTTCGCTATCATAAAATGAAAAATCATTTAAAGCTCTATCAATGTTTATTCTTCTTGGCTGATTAAAATTATCTGTAAAAAACAACAGATTATTTAATATATTAATACCTGTTATTTCATGAGTTTTGGTGAAGTTTAAAAAGTGTCCTTGGCATAATATTTTTATACCCGATGTTTGTGTGTAAAGAAGTATCGCACAATAAAAATCCGAACCCGTTGTATCTGCTACAGAAACCGGGGTTGGTCCATCAATACTACCAATAGTACCTGCTAATTCAGAATTTTCACAAGTATAATTTGTTATAAAGTAAAATATTCTGTCATTCGCTTCATCAAAATAAGAACCAATTGTTTCAAGATTACTATATGTTGCGGTTAAGTCAGGAACTAATTTTATAATTGAGTTACCTTTTATATTTTGAATTGTACCAACGTCTTGACCTTCAGATGTAGCTATCTGTATATTTTGTGCGTGGCGGTATTCTCCATTAGGTAAAAGTCTAGCATCAATATCTTTATTCATTTTACCCTGAAGAAACGCTTTTTTGTCTTCAGCCATGTGCTAGTGTTTTATTTGTTTAGATTTGTTTCTCATTACCTGAGTCATTTCAGATAATTTCATATTTGATAATCTTAGCTTAGCGTTTCTAACAGCAGCTCTTCTTTCTTTTTTATATCTCTGAACTATATATTCTGAAATATTTCTTTTTGCAGCTAATACATTATAAGCTATATGCTTATATAACGCTTCTTCAGCCATTTTATTTACTTTCATTTCAGCATCAGTACCAAGTCCGTCTGAAACATATTCTATAACTATTATTTTGCCAGACAAGTCACTACTAAAAGAAAAACTTCCGGTCTTTTCATTAATTGTAAAAAAACCGTTAACTTGAGTTGTTTCAGGTGTTGCTCCATATCTATTTCCATAATCACTTTTTAAATAATCACTAGAGGTAGCATAATAACTATCTTCAGCTGATAAGTCGCCTGTTATATTGTTAGGATTAAAATTTTGCCAACGCTCTTCAGTAATTGAGCTACCATGAATTATATCGTTA
>Ga0209645_1001834_pt1 | contig 10389 bp, 13 predicted proteins | sample ETNvirenome_6_30_FD_184070 | JGI IMG/M metagenome (GOLD analysis project Ga0209645, IMG submission 184070) | Marine viral communities from the Pacific Ocean - ETNP_6_30 (SPAdes) (version 2) | ecosystem: Environmental > Aquatic > Marine > Oceanic | place: Pacific Ocean | collected 2013-06-19
CAGGTACATTTAAATGTGAGTGTCCTACTCTACTATCTCGAACAAATCCCTCAACTATATCTTCCCAATTACCACCAATTTTATCAGTAAGTAATTTCATATCATTTAAGAATGATACTTTAGTGGCGAAGAATGTATTAGTCATATACTTTACCATCTCAGCTGATTCAAAATCTGTTTCAATAATAGATACACTCTTACCAAATCTCCAACGATATAATTCTGATACTCTTTGTACATTTTCTATTTCACCACCCAATATAAATCTTGATTGATTAATAAAATCAAAATTGGCACTTCTTTCTGTTAAAAATTCAGGATTAAATACCAACTTTAGTTTTGGAAACATTTCTTGAAACTTTCTTGTTGTACCAGGTACTATTGTAGAACGAACTAAAAATATAGTATCATATTCTAAAATACCTTTATTGGTTAATAATTCTGAAAGTTCATTCACCTCTTGTAAACAACTTTCCAATATACTTAAGTTAATTCTACCATCTTCGTATGAAGGTGTTGGTACTGAAATAAATACAAAATCACTTTGTATCACTTCTTCTAATGTATGTGATGATTTAGCAGGATTTTTATCATAAACTTTTACTTCTGCATCACATCCAACATTTGGCGAGAACCCATTTCTAACTGCTCCACCAACAAATCCATTTCCTATAACTCCTATTTTCATTTATATCTCCAAATAATTATATGTTTTTTCCATCCAAAGTGCTGTTGGGTCTGTATTGTTTTCATTACCTGGTATCGCGTTAAACTGATAAATACCTGGTATCTTTGTAAAGAACATATCTTCACCCAACAAATCTTTCCTAATTAAATCCACCATACAAAACTGATATGGTAAATAATTTAAATCTATTTTATTTTTTTGACACAAGTGATTAATAATCGGTTGGTCTGTACCAACACCATATTTCTTTTGTGTTTCTATTATTTTATCTTTATTATCCCAATAAAATTTTAACAACTCTTCATAATACTTTTTGTGTTCTTTATTAATAATTTGAAAACCAGAATTAAAATACTTAAAAATATCGAACTCTTCAAACTCATCAAATTCGTGTGCATAATTTTCCATACTTCTAATTGTCCAATCATAATCACCATCACAATGAGTTACAGTCCATTTATTATCTGTTAGTTCAAAGAAATTAGGACAATCAGGATGTATAATACAATCCGCATCTGTAATACAAATCTGATTATAATCTATACCACTTTGTTCTAACAATTCATAAACATAATATCTTTGAAAATTAATCTTCATATCCTCGTGTGGTACAATCAACTCATCTAATAAAAAGAACTCACAATCATTCTTATCACACCATTTCTTAAATGAGTCTATCCCATATCTATAAGGTTTACTTCTATGTTCCCAACCAGGTACTTGAACTGCCGTCATCATTACAACATTTTTACTCATAATTTTTACCTACTACATCCCAAGTTTGTTTCATAACACTTTTTCTTTCTTCAACAGGAAAACCTGTGAAGTGCCAAATATTACTATGTTTAATAAAGTGTGGTGTTTTCTTTTCTAACTGCCAATTAGGTGTAAACATATTCTTTCTATGTATGTGAGTTAAATTCCAAGATGGTGATAATAAATTTAAATCAACATCACTTTTCTGTACAAAGTAATTAAATAGAGTCTGTTCTCTACCACCACCAAGTTTCCAATTATCTAACTCTTCTTTATGTTCAAAATAAAACTCTCTTAACTCTCTATAAACCTTTAAAGACTCTCTATCTAAAAAAGTAATCCCTGCATTAATATATAGGTTTAAATCCATCTCAAAATCAAAGAATTTTTTATAAACTTCAATACTATTCATCGAGTACCTTAAATTTGTATGTTCAACACAACCATTAATACCAGGTTTGATAATATCAAATATATTTGGAGCATCCCACTTAATCATTGTATCATCATCAACAACACCAATTAAATCATAATCTTCATCACAAACATTTAATTTATTAAATACTGGCCATCCATATCTTTCATCATTTTCAGTAATATGTTTAAAATCAATATCGTGTTTATCACAATAAAACTTCCAAGATTTTAATGGATATTCAATAAAATCTGAATGTTTATTTTCAGATTTATCGTGGTCAATACCAATCATATAAATTAACTTTTTCATACCCAACACTCGTGTTCTTTTATTTCTCTTGGATGGTCTAACTCAACATACTTAACAAATCTATGTAAATTATTATGTGATGGTCTTAAAACAACATCTCGTTTATCTTTCCAAGCAGTTTCCATTTCAACTAATGCATTACCCCAATCTAACCAATATCTTTCATTTCTTGGTATCAAATCATATCGTAAATCCAAATAAGGACCTTTCTTGAACCAACAATAATGATAAGTAACAATATCAGTTCTTTTACACATCGGATAATTTTGAGATTGAAATTGCATAATAACTGATTTATAATAATCCATTGTACCAAACTTTATTGCGAGTTTTCTTTCTCTTGGATTTCCATATTCTGGCCAATGTCCATTTTCTGTATAATACTGATTACCAATAAAATCTATCCAATAACTTTTAATACTTTCGTTTGGTTTTAACTTTGATAACTCATCTTCTAAAATATCCATATGTTCTTCGTGATGAAACATATCAGGTTCATAAGGGAATATAATATCGCCCTCATTTACTTCTATATCAAAATCTTCAAATCTACTAACCGAATAACTATAACACTCAGATGCATTCCAAGATTTATCAAACTCTGTTGGTAACCATTTGATTTCAACATCAGAATATGAATTATTAAAATCACTAATTATTTTTTGTGTTTCTTCAGTATCAAAAGCCAATCTATTATCATCAGGATAACACCATTTCTTTTTCCACTCTTCAGTAATTTGTAGATTTGTTTCAGGACCTGTTGGAAATAATCCCTCACTAATACAAATATGAGTAGGTTTTAGTGTTCTGATTATGTTTGGTATTTGTAACTTAAAAAAGTGTGCATCTCCAAAAGATGCCATTATAACTATTCGCTTTTCCAAAATTCGTAAATCCCCTTTTCTACTTCATAAACTTCCCAAAATTTTCTTTGTCTGTTTGGTTGTGTTTGGGCCCACTCCCACATTTTTGATAATCCCTCTTCTAATGAAGTCTTATCTTCAAAATCTAATAACTCTATTGATTTATCCCAAGTAGGATACGCATCTTTTACTTCGTGTCTTTTTTCTTTATGTACTTTCTCTCCATCTGCAATCACTCTTCTTAATGTTTCATTTGCCTCATTGATTGAATAAAATGTAGTACCACCAAGATTTATAATTTGTTTAGATGCTCTTTCATCAACACCTGATTTATATAATGGTTCTAAACAATCCCCAATGTAACTAAATGCTCTTGTTTGTTCACCATCTCCAAAGATAGTCATTGGTTCATCATTCATATATTGATACATCCAAATACCTAATACATTTCTATATTTATCCCATATGTTTTGTTTCTCACCATAAACATTATGTGGTCTGATAATACACCAATCTAATCCGTGTTGTTCACCTGCTACTTGAATATCTTTCTCACAAGCCATCTTGGCAATTCCATAAGGGTCTATCGGTGATGGTAAATCACTTTCATCGAATGGCCTTTTTCCATTCCAACCATTTCCATAAACCGCCATACTTGATGTAAATACTAATCGTTTTACATTATGATTAATACAACCATTAATAACTTTAGCAGTAGATACTAAATTATTCTTATAATTATATGTTCTCATAAATGGTGATAATCCCTCAGCGGCGTAGGCGGCGAAGTGGTATACAATATCAGGTTTTATTGTATCAAATACTTTTTCAACTTTACCATCTTCAGATAAATCAAACTTATAAAACTTTACTTCTTTTGGTATATTATCAATGTACCCACCACTTAAATCATCAATACCAAACAATTCGTGTTCAGTATTTTCAATTAAATAATCTGCTAACCTACTTCCTAATAAACCTGCTACACCCGTTATCAATATTCTCATTTTTTTACCCATTTGTTTCCATTTAAATGTTCTACACTACGCGGATGGTTTGGAGCACCATAAAGATAACAACCCCAATTTTCAGTACAATTGTTGGTTAAAATATTTTCTGTACATAAATGATTTGGGTCCACTACTTCATTCGATAAGATTTCCATTGGAATATCATCCCAAAAACTCTTTCTACAAATATGTGGATTATTACTCCAATTTGTTATATTTACAAAATCTTGACCACCAAATTGTCTTGGATTCCAAACTTTGGCATCACCAAGTACTGGCACATTTTCTCTTTTATTAAATCTAATCCAATTAACTAAAGTAGTATTATCCATAATATCAAGTAAATAATTTAACGAATTAAATGTGGCATTCTCTGTAAATACCCAATCGTGTTCCCAAAATAAAAAGTAAGGTGTTTCTACCATATTCTTCGCATCTATCATATTACTTCTCCACCCATCTGCCAAATACAATTCTGCATTAGGATATTTTTCTTCAATCATCTTTTCTATATTTTCTTTATACTCAACTACTGCTGGATTATCTTTTTTCTCATAATCTAAAGATATAATCCACCTAACATCTGAATCAATCTTTTTAGTCAACTCTTCCCAAACATATTCTAATAAATCTGTTTTTGTATCTGGTCGTATACCCTTTATATGTAATCTATCTGATGGTGTATGATGTGTGGTTGTAATAACTGTTAATCTATCTTTCATTAATTTCTCCCAACTCGTTATCTATATTGTTTTTATTTCGAGCTCTACCCTCATTTGATTTTCTCAATCTCTTTTCATTAACAATTAGTTTTTCGATATTTGGATTATCAGAATTTACTTGTAATAATCGTTCTCTATCTGCCTCACCAATATTAATATCATTAAAAATTAATTCTTCTAATTCTTCTACAATCGCATTTTCATCAAAAGTTCTTTTCTCACTTAAATGTGGATACTCACCAGATTCAAATACTTCAGTAAATAATTCTGTTATTTTATTTTTTACTTCACTAATAACTATCTCTTGGTGTTTTGTTTCTTCAAGTTTTCCATCTTTATTAAAAAAATATTTCTTAATATTCTCAGTAATTAATCTATCAAATAATGCTGATAATGTATCTATATTTGTAACTCTCATTTTTTTATAACCCCTATCCATTCATTTTTATATTGAATTGGTATTAACTCTATTTCTGGTATTGCATCCTTAACTTTTTTTGTTGATGAACTATGTGGTAGTTCAAAATCTTCAATTATATATATTCCACCATCTTTTAATAAATGTTTTGTATTATGATATGTTTTGATTTGTGCATCAGGATTATGTGCACCATCATCTATAATTATATCCATTTGTACATCAAAATACAATTTTTTTTCTGTACTATCGATGTTTAATAATTGTTTTATTCTACCAAAACTACTTAATTCTGTTCTAACTCTATCTTCACCAACTCGTATAAAATGGTCGGCTCCATAGATATTTGAATTGATAAAATAATCATGCCATAACTTTAAACTATCTCCTCTCCATACTCCAATCTCAAGAATATTTAATTCTTTATCTCTTAGATGTTCAAATTCTATTTCATAAAACTCTTGAATATAATGATGGTCTGTATGTTTATCAGTTTGATATTTTCTTTCATTTAATATATCAATCAACTTCATAATTATTCACCACTTTTACTATATGATTTCTGTCTTCTTCCGATAACCACCAACCAACTGGTATGTTTAATAATCTACTTTCAAAATAATCTAATCCACTTAAATTATCTCTTCTAAAATCTTTCATACAAGTATATTGGTCATTTCTAACATGCACTACATCAGAAGCGATTCCATTATCTTCTAAATACTTTTGAAATCTTTTCTTATCTTCAACCAATACTGAATAAATCCAACTTGAAGATTTAGATTTATCACTTCTTTCGAGTAATTCTACATTAGGATTGTTAATATGTTTATCATAATATAACCCATTTTCTATATGTTTGTCAATCAATTTATCAATATATTTCATCTGTTCAATACCAATACAAGCATTTACATTGTTCATATGTAGTTTATACCCTGCCTCTTTAATATCTTGTTCCCATCTTGAAGCAGATTTAAATTGTCTATCTAATCCAAACCATCTAATCTTTCTAACTCGTTTAATATCTTCATCACTTTTACAAACAAGAGCTCCACCATCAGCAGTAGTTAAATGTTTTACTGCTTGAAATGAGAAACAAATATAATCTCCGTGATTTCCAATTTGTTTATCATTGTATGTGGCTCTTAATGCGTGAGCGGCATCTTCAATAATTTTAACATTATGTTTTCTTCCAATTTCACATATCTCATCCATATCACAAGGTTGTCCTGCCCAATGAACTATAACAATCGCTTTTGTTTTATCTGTGATTAAACTCTCAATTGATTTAGGGTCTACATTACCTGTTTTTGGATTTATATCTGAGATTTTTAATACTGCTCCCATATTGATAAATGGAACATTAGTTGCCATACAAGTCATAGCGGTTGTAATTACTTCATCACCTGGTTGAACATCACACATATGTCCTGCCAACCAAATCGCTGATGTACAACTATTCACTAAACTAACATTTGGATTTCCAATGTACTCACCAAATTGTTTTTCAAATTCATCTGAATATTCACCTTCAGTTAAAAACCCACTATCGAATACCTCTTGTAACTTTTCACCAATTCCTTTTGGTGTATGTACTTTCATCAATGGTATCATAATTCACTCTCCTTAAAATATTCTAACATTTTCTTTAACCCTACTTTCAATGTTGTTTTAGGTTGCACACCTGTATCTTTAACCACCTTATCGATATTTGGACATCTTCGTAGTGGTTCATCTTTTGGATAGAAGTTAGGATAATCTCTAACTAAATATCTATTTTTATAATCTAATACATCACAAAATACTTCTGCCAATTCTATCATATTTAATTCTGGTGTTGGATTACCAACATTATATATCTCTCCATTCTTACCATTCAATAATACACCGAAACACATTTCTATTCCATCTTCAACATAACAAAATGTTCTTGTTTGTTTTCCATTTCCGTAAATATTAATATCTTCATCAATTAAATAACATCTCATCCAATTAGATAAAACTCTGTTATCATTAATTCCCATATATGGCCCATAAAAATTAAATGGTCGAACAACTTTTACTGGTATATTCCATTGTTCATAGTAAATGTGACACAATGTTTCTAAAACTTGTTTACCAATATCATAACAACTTCTACTACTTCGTGTTGGTATTGTTCCAATATAATCTTCTTTTGTTGGTATTGATTTCGCATCTGGTGTTCCATAAACTTCACTTGAACTAAACATCAATACACTTTCTACTTCATTATCAACACAATAATCTAATACATTTTTTGTTCCAATATAAGAAACATCCATAGTTTCTACAGGTTGTTTCATATACTTTTCAGGACTTGCGATACCAGCACAATTTATTACATAATCATATCGTGGCATATCTAATGGTTTACAAATATCATTACCATCTTTAATATCATAACATAATATTTTATTTCCGTTTTCAGTCAAAATATCTTTAAACCAATTACCAAGAAATCCATCTGAACCAATTAATAATACTGATTTATTTTTATCTATCATACTTCTAACTCCATAAAAATACTTTCATCATTTTCTAATATCTCAACACCAACTTCCTCAAAACCTAATTTTTCATAGAGTTTTTGTGCCCTTACATTACTACCTAACACTTCTAATTTAAACATTGTTATATCATAATTGTTCACCAAGTACTCCATCATCTCTTGATAAGCTTTAACTGCAAGTTTCTTTCCACGATAATCTTTATGAATATCCATACCAATGTAACAAGTTTTTTCAGTTTTATAACCACCCCAATCTGATGTTCTGAAATAACCTATACTCCTACCATCAATTTCATATATGAAATATAATCTTTCTTCTTTCTCGAACCAATCGTACGCCTCATCCAATGTATGTGTTGATTTATCGTGTAGATATTTACTACACTCATTTCGTACCGTATTGAAAAATGGTACATCTCTTTTTTCCATTAATCTAACCATCTCATCTCACACATTTGTAATAATTGTTCATAATTTTGTGTACCTATAAACTTTTTACAACCTAATTTAGTCAACCAACTATTAGTTTTCCATATTCCTCTGTTTGATGACTTACAATTTGGATGTCCATAAACTAAAACATCATTACCAAAATACGCTGATAGAACCGCATTTCCACCAGCACAAGATACAGTATGTTTTGCCATAGAATGTATCCAAAACTGAGCTCTGTTGAAACTTATATCATACTCATTCATCACATCATAAACAGAAGTAACATTTTTAAATTGTTGTAGTAATTCCCAATCTTTAAATTCTAATGAACCCACATCATCATAATAACCTTCAGTATCTTTTCCATTACCATCATATCTCACATAGTATATTTTATAATCATTATGAAATTTTTGAAAAAACTTTTTTAAAAAACCCAATGATAAAAAGTTTTTTGGTGTTTTATCTGACCATTCAGGATTATATTTGTTACTAACTACAATTACAGGCTTACTTTCTTTTATCTCACACTCTTTAGAAAAATGTTCTTGATATGGTGGTGGTTCCCAAGTTTTAAAAGTTTGTAATGGATTAAAATTATAATTATAAATTTCTTGAACCTGTTGTTTCCCACTAAAAATACCTTTTTGGTCTCTTTTATTAAGTTCATCTACAAAATAAAAAAGTTCATCAGTTCCTCTCAGAGTATCTACAATAACCTCATTACCTTTAATTTTATGATAATATACTATTGGAGCATATTGTGATAACATCCAACTAAACTCATCAGTAAAGTTAAATCTAATTGGTTTCATTTAGTTTATATTTTTTAAATAGTTCCATTAAAGAATCAGGAATCAAATCTTTGAAAATACCTATTTCTTTTTTGTTTGGTTTAAACCCACCAACTTTTACAGGCTTAATAAAAACCCTATCTAATCTATCTTGAAATCCTGTACAACCAACATTATATGTATAATCAATCTCACTTATTGCAGGTTGAAAATGTTGATGTACACACATATTAAAAATGTTTTCATCACCATATTGATTAATGTTTGGTTCGTTCTTATTCGCCTCCATTGTATTGTAAATATATTCCCAAATTGGAAGTGAACTCTTTTTTACAAATAAGGAACCTGTATTCCATTGTGGTATTGGATTACCAAATAGATATTTACAACCACCAATATCACCAGGAAAATATGGAAACTCATCAAACTCACTTAACTGCCAATCATCAAAATCGTGAAACCAAATATCATCATCAAGTAAATTATCTTTTAATAGTTCATAGATACCAAACACTTTATTAAAGTATTTATTGTATGTACATAATAATTTAGTTCTAACAATATTCACACCTCTGTATTCGAAATCTAAGTTAGTAACAATACAAATATCTTCTGGCTTCCAACCAAAATTAATACTATTATCTATTTGACATCTGAAGTATCTAAATAATTCATCTTCTTTCCATTGGTGACCATATGTTTCTGATGTATCATAGTCTTGGAATATCATTACATTTTTCATTATATAATCGTATCGTATAATCTATTTTGTTGTTCTTGTCTTTGAATATCTTTTTCGTGTTTCAAAGTCAATTCTTCGTGTGGTGGTAAATGAGAATAAGTTTTCGCTCCGTCTATGTATTCGTGAACTTCTCTAACCCACTTGATATCATCTGTGTTTCTAAATATTCTTGCTTGATAATCAGGAAAATTAATCCACCCCTTTTCAGTTTGTCTCCAATGCCAATGTTCTAAATGCCAAGATGTAATACCATTTACGATATTAATTCTTGGAACCCATACTAAATCGGTATCATTAATTTCTAATATCGTTGGTAATTGTTCTATAAGTATTTCATTTGGTATTTCATCTGCATCAATGTGAAAAATATAATCACCTGAACAATGTTCTTTTGTATGATTTTTTAATTTAGAGAAATCTTTGTTGAAACGAAATTCTGTTACTTTTAAATTCTTGAAATAATTACCATACTCATATTTTTCCAACACCTTTTCAAGTGCTTGAAATTCAGGTTCAAAAACACCTGTTCCTTTTTTAGATACATCTTGTGTAACCACTACTTCATCTTCATCTCTTATGTGTTTAGATAGATGAAATAGTAAGTTATCTAATTCTTTGTGTTCATTATATACGGTTATTCCATAACTAATTTTCATAATTCAAAATCAAACTCCAATAGTTTTTGTTCTTGTATCAACTCA
>Ga0209645_1001835_pt1 | contig 10382 bp, 8 predicted proteins | sample ETNvirenome_6_30_FD_184070 | JGI IMG/M metagenome (GOLD analysis project Ga0209645, IMG submission 184070) | Marine viral communities from the Pacific Ocean - ETNP_6_30 (SPAdes) (version 2) | ecosystem: Environmental > Aquatic > Marine > Oceanic | place: Pacific Ocean | collected 2013-06-19
CGACCATTGACCGGCCGCAGTTCCATGAGATGCCTGTGCTTTTATGCGATTAAATATTCTCTTTCGTAATTCTGGCTTAGTATAATTACCGGCCTTATTAACTGTAGACTTTTTCTTTTTCTTCATATTTTTTTAGACCTGTTTCTTTTTCTAGAAACAACAATAAGATTTTTCTTATTATTGTTCGCTGTGTTTTTATCTTTGTGATGCACATCCTTTTTAGAATATTTTTTTACTCTGCCTTCTCGGATAGCTTGTCGTCTAGCTTTATTTCTTTGTGCTCTTCTTTTCTTTTGTTCTTTTGTTGAGTGATACGTTGCATATTCACGCTTGTAGTCTCTACTCTTTTTCATTTTTTCTTGAACATATTAATAGCACCTGTTCCCGCCTTGATGCCAAAACTTGCTGAAATGGCAATATAAAGTAGGTTGTGATAATATGACGGCAAATCCTGCAAGGCGATAAAGCCTTGATGCACATGTTCTTGAAAAGGCGTGAAGACTAAAACGGCAGGCAAAAGTAGAACAATGAGACTTACCTCATCTTTCCACGACCCCTTCATTTGGTCTACAGCACTTTGCTCCCATGCCACTTTACCGGCTATCTGGTCTTCTTTAAGTTTCTGCTTTGCCTTTATTTCGGTGACGGCTAACTCGGCTTTTGCTTTCTTGGTTTCTACAAAACCCTTAACGCCATCCGCCACCACTCCTAATAAAGGTTTAGCTAATAATTGCCAAACCATTAGAATATTTGTCCCCAGATAATAACTACAGCTATAGCAACTACTGCCACTGCTGCAATTTTACCTTTGCCGCTTAATCCGTTCCACATTGATTTAATTTTTTCCATACTTTTTCTCCTGTTTAGGTTTTCCGTATAACTTTACGTTTACTCTTCCTATTTCGGTTTTAACATTAAAACCTTCTTTATGTCTTAATGCTTCAACCAAACTCTTAAAATCATTATTTTTTATATTCTTCTTTGATGATTTCATTAAGATAAAACCTCGCCTTTTCTAAATCTTGCAAGGGATTACCTTTCGCATCAAATCTAAATAGATATTGAACACACTGTGTCCAAAGCGATGCTTGATACAAAGTCATGTTAGCTTTATCTAACTTGGCTTTAATAACATCTATTAGTTCATACCCATCGAACCTATAGTGTGGAGGATAATTTACTAAATCTATTTCTTTTTTCTCTTCCACAATATTTCCTCAGATGCCTCTTGCAAATTAAAAACTGGTTTAATAAATCTTAATGGTTCATCTTGATTTGGGTCAATGATAAAACACATAGACTCCCATATCTTATGATTTCTAAATCCTTTCTGCAAGGAAAATTCATCTAATTCTTTGTATCCTGCCACTCTTACAGCATGAGAAATCTTGCCTGTTTCGTGGTCTTTTACTATTTGATAGCCAGATGTGTGCTTATGTCCTGCTGCATAAATATCATCAGAGCCAAATCTAGCTGCTTTTGCTACTGAGTGTGACTCATTCCATTGACTGTTTCCTGCAAAATCATGTCGACAATTTAACTTTACAGTTCTTCCATTAGGGCAAATTACATTTAATCTGAACCCATGATTCTCAAAGACACCCGGCTTTGTTTTCATAATAAAATCTAAAACATTGCCGTGTTCGTGACCCCAGAAATCATGATTACCGCCCACAACTCCTGCCCAATAAACTCCACTGCTACCCAAGTACCATTCAATAAGTTTTATTGCTTGCTGTCTTGTTGTTTCTTGGTCAGCATACTTTGACATCAACCTTCCAATCCAGTTGTTTGTTAAGTCTCCGATATTAATTGCAACCATAGAGGAGTCAATCATCGCTTTGTTATCTTCCGTGATTGCTTTCCAGTTACAGCCGTCATCGTCAAGATGCGGGTCTCCAACGATTGCTATTCCGAATACACCATCAAACTTTTTAGATAGATTAATGTTAATTAACTTTCTAGCGTTGTGTGCTTGTTGTTTTCTTTCCCATCTCTTTACACCTCTCTCAACTAACTCCTCTGCTGTTAAATCACCATCGGGTAATTCATCAACCCAGAAGGGAGGTTCAGAAATGTCTTCTTTAATTTTATTTTTTATTCTGTGTTGTTTAAGTCTTATTCTTACTGTTGACTCACTAATACCGAGCTCTCTTGCTACTTGAAGAGTTTTGCCATTGTGTTTTTTATAACACTCATATGTTTCTAGTAAAACTTTATCCGATATTGGATGAGCAGCCATTACTTAATTCCAATTGCTGTTTTAAATCCTAATACTAAAAGAGCGATAGCACCCGATATGATAAATCCTATAATGATAAATCTAACTCGAAGACTAATTTTTTCATGTAATTTTCTTTGTTCTCGTAAATACATAAAGTCTTTTTGTGCCTCATAAATTTCTTCTGAGTTTAATCCCATTTTTGCAAGGGTTTCGTCAACTGTTTTCTCTACTACATCTTTTATTTCATTTTCGGTCATAAAGTAAACCACCTCTCTCTGCGGACTCTCTCGCCTGTTCTTTTCTCATAATCAAGAACTTGGTCAATTAATGCCCTAATTATGTCATTTTTTAAAACATTTAATTGTCTTACTCTGTCTATAATTTCAGAGTTAGATAGTCTCTTATCTGCTTCAATTCTTCTAATTTCTCTGTTTAACTGTTGTATTTTTCTTTGGACTCTATTGTAAGATGTACGCCACATTAACAAATTTTTATTATCTGTAGCAACTGTCATTGCTTTATCCCACTCGTTTCTGCTTTCGTATAATCTTTGTAAAGCAAAAACCTCATTCATTTGTTGTAATTGGTCGTAGAATTGAGTTTTATATTTTGATTGTACGCTAGGTAAAGATTTAAAGAAACCCATACCAAGTGGTGTATCCCAACCTGTAGATGTAAATCTAGCATACTGTCTTGGATAATCAGATATAGAAATTGCTGCTGCTGCTGTTGAACCAACCCAACCAAAATAACCTTGAACTAGGTGTTCAATTTGCACAGGAGAAAGATTTACCATTTTAAAAGGTATAAGGTTTAACAACTTAGATGTATTTACATAAGCAGAACTAGTGTAAGCATACTTTCTTTCTGTAGGTGGCAATCTTTTGAACGCCATACTTTCTATTGGTCTTCCTGTAAAACTATCTTTGTTTGCATACATTTCTATAAATGGTGTTACCGCTTGTGGTCTAACATCAAATGCAAATGTTTCTGTAATTACATGAAGTATTCTCTCAGCTAAAACAGAGCCATGAACCTCATCATCAACCATTTGTTCTACCATACGCTCAAAGATAACTCCGATAGCTCCAACCTCAAATGGTCTTGGTATTCTGAATGCACCTTCAGTTCCGGGTATTTTAAACCAGTGATATGTATCTCTATCCCATTGCTCTCTTTGTTTAAAATCTTCATCGTCTTTGTATGCAAGATATAAACCTATTGATGCCAAAGAATAAGTTCCAAGAACAGCAAACAATTGTGCTCTTTGCTCTGGGCCCATTGCTCTTGTAAGTTTATCTAAACCTTGCAATCTAGCATTTAGGAACGGAACAGATTGAGTTAGAAATCTAACCATAGGATTTGCACCATGTCTACTAAAGTTAAGTAAGTCACGAGCTTGATAACTAGCTTCAAAGTGACTGATGCCTTTATCTCTTAATTGTTTATAAAGTGCCGCTCTGTTTACGTTCTCTGAAAATGAACCAACATTCTCCCACCATCTCAAACCACCATCAAGTTTTTTTCCTAACAGTTTTCTAGCAGCAGTTGTCCATCCATTAGATGACATTATGGTGTTGGTGTCTATCGCTCTGTTTAATAACATTTGTGTAGCGTTAGGGTCTCCACCATAGATGTGTCCAAAGTGAATGCTACCACCACCAAAACCAAGTCTTGCTCTGAGTTCAGATGCTTGTTTGTTTTTGTCCTTTGATAAACCTTTCACTCCCTCTAATACGTTTCCTACTGGATTTACTTTTAATTTACCTACGGCAACAGAATGCACTGAGTCACGAATTAAGTTTCTAATTCTAAATGCAGGACTTGCAGTTACACCATAAGTTAAGAACCTTTTAAATGTTCTTAAAGCACCCATCGCAGGGTTTTGCCAACCATTCCAGTTTAATGCTGTTAAGGATTGTAAAACTAAAGGTTCATCAACCTCATAGAATACTTTTTTACCATTCTTTCTAACAAACACAGAATTTTTTGTTGGAAACTTAACTTGTCTGGTTACACCCATCGTTGCACCTTTTTCAAGTGTCTTTAATCCTGCTGCATTTTTTAAAGATGCTTCAGTTAAGAACGCATAGTTTTGCACTAAGTTACTTAACAAATCATTTACAGGTAAATCAGAACCACGAAGAGCCGGATATTCTTTTTGATTAACAATATCAGCAGCAGCTTTAGGGCCACTGTTACTAGCCTTGTCGTCTAGCAATCTGTAGAAAGGTATGTAAAAATTGAAACCATCAACCTCAGTCCAAGCCTTTCTAGATTGAGGGTCTAGATATCCAGACTTAACTGCTATGTCTAAGAATGCATTATTAAATTCTTGTAAATCTTTTAAACCTTGATTAAATTTTTTCTCTTTACCCTTAGATAATTCCTTTATGGCTTTAACAACATCTTCTTTGCTAGACAAACCTGCTTCCATTCCTCTATCGTAAATAGCTTTAGCTCTATTTGATGCTACCCACGCTAAAAAATCTGGTAAGTCTGCTCCTAATTTTTCTAATCTGGTAAATAATCCTTTACCTAAAGTGTCTGCTTTTAAATCTATCGCTCCATCTTTGTCCATAAATGGAACGCCATATAGCAAAGCTGATTCCGTAGCACCGCTTGAACCATAAGTCATTGTCAATGCTTTGTATGGCTCTTCACCAATGTATTTTTTAACAGAGATATATTGGTCTGTTACGGCTTGTTGAAATCTAACTCTAAAATTATCTGTATATTGTTTCCAAAATCCTGCTATTGTTCTTCTTTGTCTTTTAGGATTTATTTTATCTAGAACTCTTTGTGTTGCATCACCATACTTTTTATCTGTTACGGCAAACTCTAAATTGTTTTCTATAAGTTCTTCTTGCGATAACGTATCTATTTCAGATTTGCCTACGTTTTCTTTATCTGCTTCTGTTTCAAACTTGTAAAGAACTTGTGACTCAATATTATCTAATGGCTCTGGTGCATCTTCTCTAGAGTAATACTCTAGTTCGCCTTCTGTATACACTTTAGTGTTAAACATTACGGCATCACCTTTTACTGATTTTACCGCAAACCCAGATGGGTCTACAAATAAGTGATGATTAAAAGGATTAAAGTTTAAAACTACACCATCTAACTTTGGTTTTTTACTAGAGTATTGACCTCTAGCAGCAGCCATAGGAAACTTGTTTTCTTTTTTAGAAGCTATATTTGCTCTTGCTCTTTGATTAACAAATAAACTTGGATTAGTTACTGTTACTGCACCATCGTATCCCAGAGCTTGGTTTAGGTTGTTGCCCGGATGCACAGTTTGTATAAATAATTTCTTTTCGTTTTTCTCTACTCTACCATTTAAGTTTGGTCTGACAGATACTCTGTCACCATCTTTAAGTTCTCTGTTTTTAAATAACTTTTCTTTTACTCTATTAGGTATTCCTGTTGAGTCAGATATTTCTTTGTCTGTAAGTAAATCTTCTGATACTGAAAATTGCAGTTCATCTGCATCTTTCATTTCTTTATCAGTAACAACCTCTCTTGTTATAAATGCCTTATCAGCTACAACGCCAAACTTTCTTCTTGCACCTGTAATTCTTTGACCAGAAAATTTTGTAACTCCGTATTTTTCTTTTATCTGTCTAGCAACTTGTTTCCATAAACTTACAGTTGCTGTAGGCACAGGGCCTTTTAATTCAGTGCCATATAATTCAGTATTAGCTACAAATAATGTATCACTCTCTGTAATACCGCCTACAATGACACCAACTGGTTCACCATCAAGATTTATTCCAATAATAACTCTTCCAGAGCCATCACCTAAATCTTTCAGTGGTTTTAATTTTTCACCAGAATCAATTTCTATTTCTCTTTTACCACCAACCTCATTATCAAAAGTTTCTGACTCTTTATACATAGGTGCTGTATCGTAGAAAACTAAATCTACTTTACCATCTAATTTTTTATCAGATACAGAAAACTCTTTTGGTATTACATCTGTTAAATTATTAGAGACACTTAATTCTTTTTCTTCTTCTCTGGCTCTTGTTTCTTCTGTGGTTTTTTCTTTACCCTTTGCTCGTTCAATTCTGTTTCCAACTTCAACGCTTGGGTTACGACTTTTAGACTTGATTTCTGCATACTCATCTTTCTTAAATTTATCTATAAACTTTTTTGCACCATCTGACAAGGTATACAAAGGAGCTGCTTGTTTTACAGTGTCTGCGTACAGTTCGTGCTCGTAATACCATAGTGCTGCTTGTGCATCATCTGGTGTTAAATTTGTTTCTTTTGCTAGTGCTGCTGCAAATTCGTCACCTCTTTTTTCATGCTTTTTAAGCATAGCACCTTTTAATCCATCTCTAGATGAAGGTGTCTTGTCTGTTAATTGTCCAAACTGTCTATAAAAACTACGAGAAAACCAAACGTCTTTTGTAACACCTTGTGCCTCTTCTGGCTTTATACCTTTTACATCAAGATAAAATCTACCTACTTTAGGGCCAAATATAAATGTACCTAAAACATTAGTCTCTAATCCTTTACCTGTTCCTAAAGAAGGTTTAGATGTAGGTAAATAATTATCATTAATTACATTTCCATATTCTGCCTTACCAGAATCTCTTTGAACTTGTGCAAGCTGTCTAATTGTTTTTTCACTTTTAACAAAATCAATAGTGCCTTTTACACCAAACTTATCTAACATGTATTGTAACAGGGTAAGCTGTTTTGATACAGTCGGCATACTCCAAAATTTATTTGTAGATGGATTTTTTACTGGTATAACTCCATGTTTTTTGAAATAATCAAATATTCTTGCAGCTATTTCTACATTCTCTCTTGGATTTCTATTTACTGATGTAATAGCAGTTAATACAGCAAATAAATCTTTGTCATGTGCCTCTGTTTTTAAAGATGGAAATACCTCTTCTAATGAATTTAAAGTGTCTACTGCATCTTTTGAATACCAACCTATACCATTCAATACTCTGTCTTTTTGAAACTCTACCTCTTTTGCAGTTTCTTTTACAGCTTTCTTAAAAGCATTGTCATCCATCGGGTCTGACATTTGTTGTTTATCATCAAAAAATTTTCCGAGCTCACTAACTTTTTTAAATTTTTCTTTAGGTGGTTTTTTTCTAATAGGAACAGTTGATAAAGCAAACTCTAATCCCGGTGCTCTCTCTACTGCTCTTGCGTAAGCCTTGCCTAATCTTGTTAACTCTGCTTGTCCATATTCTCTGCTAACATTTCTACCAGATACATCGCCAATTCTTGCTGTTGCACCCGTAACATCATCTTTAATTACTATGTATTCTTTATCGCTAATTAATTGTTGTTCGTTATTAGCTAACAATACAGAGTCTTCAGCTTCTTGTTTTTGTTCTGGTCTTCTTCTTGCGACCTGCATTTTAAGAAGTCTATTACCTGTTATACCTCTGTTATACATTGTTTTAATTATCTCTTCCCCGTAATTCGGGTCAATGTTAGGTATAATAGATTTGATATCACCCTTGTCTGTTTTAACAGTTGTCAGTGATAATTCTTTTTTATCTTCTCTTGCTAGTGCTTCTTTTCGTAATTGTTCTACACCCTCTTTAGGTTTAGCTCTCTTACCAATCTCACCTGTTCTAGCTTTTTCAAATAGTTCGTTAACATTATTAATTTTGTTTTTTCTAAATACATTACCTGCACGCTTAACTAATTCTGACAAGCGATTAAATGCTCTTATGACTGGGTTAGGTGCAGCAAGCGTTTTCTTTTTTGCTTTTAATGCAGTGTATGCTCCAAAAGCATAGGCTTGCATCTCTCTATTAGAAAGATTGTTTTCTCCGTGTCGCTCTTGCAATCTTTGCATAACATCTTTGCCGAGACCATTCTGTACAGACGGAGCAATTTCAGATACTTTACCACCCGGCAAGAAAGTGTCTAGTGCCGTTTGTTCTTCTTCTAAGAATAAACCACTCTGATAACCACGATTTATCTGTCTCTGCAACGCATGAAAATTTTCGTGTGCTGTGGTTTCTAATGCTTTTGATTGGTCTATTAATGAGATTGCTGCTAGGTCACTTGTTCTGTCATACCAACCATCAACTACGGAAAACTCGTTTCCGCCAGATGCTTTGACATTTGACAGATTGCCTTTTGGTAAGGCTATATTTTTTTGAAAGTAAACTTGTTGTACATGTGGTGCAATAGTGTTTCCAACATCTTCTAATTCATTAATTAGATTACCTACAGTTGGGTTTTCTTTAACTATAGCTTCTTTTGTAAAGTATGTTTGTTCTGTTAATTTGTTTTTTTGGTCTTCTTGTTTTTGCTGCTCTGCTGTGGCTTCTGCTTCGGTATTAAATGTACCAACTGTACCTATACTTGCTACATTTCCTGCTGTATCTAAGTCCTGTCGTTTTAACGCAAACTTCTCTCCCTGTTTTTCTACTACAAAGTTTTTGGGTTTGGCTTGCTCTGTTTTTACCTGTTCTTCGGTTGCTGTATCTATTTGTTCTGGGGTAACAGTAGTGTCTTGTATGACACCCTTCTCTACTTTAGGTGCTTCCACAGGTTTTTCTACTGGAGTTGTAGGTGTAGGTTGAACTGCTCTAGCTGTTTCACCTGCCACAGTAGTAGCACCACCAAATAAACCACCAACAAACGCACCGCCTGCTGCTGCCTCTGTGTATTCTCTTATAGCGTCTTCATTATCTATTGGTAAACCTGCTTGATATCTTTCAATAGCTTGTTGACCAACCTCTGTAATTGCTTCTGTTGCTCCACTTAACGCAGTGCCTTTTGCAACTCTACCCAATGTTGCAGAATCTAAAACTTGTGAAAATTTTGTTCTTGATAGTGGGCCAAATAATTTGCCTAAAACAGGAAACAAAGCAGATTCTAAAACAGCTTGTGGTAATGCAGCAGCAAACGCTGTTGCCTCATTTACCTCATCTAAATTACCTGCTTGTACTTGTTCTTGTTGTCTACTTAAATTAAATTGCACTGTGGTAGGTAAAAATGATGCTGTAGCACCAGTCATAGTAGCAGCAGTTTTACCTATCGTTTGTCCTAATAGTGCTCTTCCTGCAAGTCCACCAACTCCACCAAATAAAGTGTATGGTAATGACATACCCGCTTGATATAAACCAAACTTAACAAAGGTATCTATACCTGCATCTGGGCCTTTTGTTGCTTGCTCAAAACTTATGTAAGGTGTTCTAGCTAATATGTCAGCATCTTGTTGAGCAGCTTGTTCGTAAAGTTGTGCCGCTCTTTCTTCATCGCCCATAAGACCTGCGATACCACCACGAAGGTAAGTAATACCGGGCCCCCAAGTTCTTTGCCAGTTAGATTTTAAGCCAGATGTAAAAGCCTCACCAAAACCAACATCGCTCGGGTCAGTTGCAGTGCCAATAGGTCTCTTACCCGCAATTGTAGGTGACTCTACAGGAGACTCAATAGGAGTATCTTTTGTTAAAGATTCTACAAATTGAACTGGGTCTAAATCACCTGTATAAGAATCTAATAATTGTTCTATTAATTCATCATCTGGTATTAAGGCAAGATTTGGGTTCTCAAGCCTTATTTGTTCAAGAACTGTCATTAAGACTCCTATTGGTTAAATAATATATCAAGAGAATCTAAAAGGAAACCTCCTAAATCAAATCCTCCACCCTCGTCTATTTTTAAGTCTTTGTTTACTAATGCATCAGTATTGTTGTATAAATTTATAAGAGCATTTATTTGTTGATTTTGCACTTCTGGGTCTAAGTTTACAAAACTAGGATTATTCTTAGTTAATATTTCTATTGCCTCTTCTCTTCCTATTGTTTGTTTTAAAGGTTGTCCAGTTCTACTATCTGTAACTGGAGTGAAAACACCATTTTTAATCGTGCCTATTATACCATTTTGAACTAAAGTTTTTCCTGCTCCTGTAGTTTGTCTACCCTCTCCTCTATAGTATTGAGCTTGTGCCTTTTTTAAATCTGTTTCAGCTTCTATTTGTGCTTTTTCTGCTTGCTTACCTCTTTGCTCTTGTAAAGTCGCAATACCTGCTTGACCGGCCTCTCCTAATGCTTGTAAGAAATAAGGAGACTTAGATGCCATCATAGCAAAACCTGCTGATGCAAGTGGTAGTGCCCACTCTGGTATTTCTTTTTTACCTTCATTACCTGTTAATTTAGCTATA
>Ga0209645_1001838_pt1 | contig 10378 bp, 5 predicted proteins | sample ETNvirenome_6_30_FD_184070 | JGI IMG/M metagenome (GOLD analysis project Ga0209645, IMG submission 184070) | Marine viral communities from the Pacific Ocean - ETNP_6_30 (SPAdes) (version 2) | ecosystem: Environmental > Aquatic > Marine > Oceanic | place: Pacific Ocean | collected 2013-06-19
TGATTTCTATAAAACTGACTGGAAATATTTAAATGACGCTTCTACAAGAGGTGCTATTGAAAATTTAGCTGGTACAGGTTATGGCGTAAGCTCGATCGACGGTGTATTAATTCCTGCTGGAACTTCTACAGTTTACGATCAAATCTTAGGCACAAACATCAGACGACCATTCCTACACGTACGTTATAGAGCTTCTCAAGGAGACGACAGACGTATGAAGTCTTGGTTAACTGGTTCTGCTGGTGGTGCATTCACATCAGATCTTGATGCAATGGAGGTTAACTTCCTATCAGAAAGATGTTTATGTGTACAAGCTGCTAACAATTTCGTATTGTTTGACGGAGCTTAATATTCATTGAAGGTCACGGGCGTCAAAAAGCATAAGCTCAAAAAGGCGCCCAGAACCTTTATAAATTATTTAATTATATTATATCATGGAAAAAACAAAAGAAAAATTATCTACCAAGTTAGAAAAGAACTGGGAGATTAAAGATAGATACTACTACGTATTAGGTAGTCATCAACCTCTAACAATGAGGATACCATCACAGCATAGTAGAAAATACCCTTTATTATGGTTTGATGAAGATAGTGGAAAACAGAGAGAATTAAGATATGCTACAAATATGAATTCTTGTTTTAAAGATGAGCAAGAAGGTGAAGCAACTATGGGCCACATAATGTTTAAAGATGGCAGTCTCACTGTACCAAAAAGATACCAAGCTCTACAAAAACTGTTATCATTATATCACCCGCTAAAAGGTAAAAGATATGATGAGATTGACGAAGTTGCTGAAGCAGCAGATGAGTTAGATCATATACAGTTAGAACTAGAAGCTTTAAATGCTGCCACTAATATGGATATTGATATGGCTGAAGCTATATTAAGAACAGAACAAGGGACAAAAGTAAGCAAGTTAACATCTAAAGAATTAAAAAGAGATTTACTTGTTTTTGCTAAAAGAAACCCAGCTTTGTTATTAGATTTAGCTCAAGATGAAAATGTTCAATTAAGAAACTTTGCTATTAAAGCTGTAGAAGCTAGAATAATTAAGTTAGCAGATGATCAAAGAACGTTTAAATGGGCTAGTAACGGTGCTAAGCTTATGACAGTACCATTTGATGAACATCCATTTTCAGCAATGGCTGCATTTTTCAAGACAGACGAAGGACTAGAAGTTTATAAGTCTATCGAGAAAAAATTCAAATAACATGTAATTATTGATATAAGGCTCGTTCACTCGGGCCTTATATTAAAATAAAAATAAATATGGCAATAAACGTAAACACAGTATATCAAACTGTGTTGTCTATATTAAACAAAGAGCAGAGAGGTTTACTTACACCCGAAGAGTTTAACAATATAGGAACACAAGTACAATTAGAAATATACGATTCTTATTTTCCTGACGGTGATCAAGCCAATAGAAAAAACCAGGCTAATCAACAAAATGATACAGAGTGGTTTAATACGTTTGATAATATAGAATATAAAATAGAACCTTTTATTGTCAATGAACAATGGCAGCAACCGCTCGGCGAATCTTATTGGACACTACCTACAACTAACTTAGGTGGTAGAGCTGTAAGACATGTAGGAAACGTATCTGCAACATACCGCAACAATGGCGGTGTAAATGTCCCGGCAACTGCTTGGGTACAAGATTCAAGATGTGACAAGATAACTTATAAAGATTATCAATATATAACTAAATCTCCCCTAACACAACCTGATCAACAAAATCCTGTTTATTATCTTTCGTCTACACAAGACAATATAGATAATAACTTAATAAATCCCGTTTTAAATATATATCCAAACCCATCTACAGTGACGTCTGAGGTTTTATTAGGCCCTCAAGATGTGGCTTGGAATTATACTGTTGGGTCATTAGGACAGTATGAATATGCTGCAAATGGTAGTGTTGACTTTGATTTAAGTACATCTGAACAAAATGAAGTTATACTTAGAATACTAGCATACGCTGGTATTATAATAAAAGATCCTCAAATTATTCAAGCCGCTTCTGCTCAAATACAAGCTGAAACAGCAAATGAAAAAGCATAATTATGGCCCTAACAGAAAACAATAGACAATATTACGAAGGTGCACAAACCTTTAGAGGTGATGGATTATCTTCTACATTTGGACCTGTAACTTTTGATACTGATTTAATTTATTATACTTCAGACCCTACAGATCCAAATTATGCTTTAAATAATTTTAAGGTTTATGTTAGTCCAACAGGGTTAAGTGGTAGTTATGTAGAGCAAGTAGCACCAATTGATCCTTTTACAGTAAGTAACAACGTACTTGAAGTCAGTAGTATACCTGCTAATGGATCATACATTGTTGTACAATTAAAAAAATTAGATGGTGGTATTTATGGAGATACACCTTCAGCAAAAGCATATGGTAACACTGTGGAAGAAAACTATGGTAGTTATCAATACATTAGTTTACAAGATGCTATACAAAACTTTATGGTTGGTTATGTAGGTGATGGTAAGCTGATACAAAAAGTAAAAAAATCTGATGTAATATTTTTTGCAAAAAGAGCTTTACAAGAATTTAGTTATGATACATTAAGAAGTGTTAAGTCAATAGAATTAACAATACCAAATAGTGGTAGCGTTATACTTCCTCAAGACTATGTTAATTATGTTGGTGTATCTTGGTTTGATAATGCGGGTGTAAAACATCCTATATTACCTGTAAATAACTTAACTATAAACCCTTACGATTTACCTGTACAAGATAACAAAGGTGTGCCTATTCAAGATATATACGATGTGACTATACAAGGTACATCTATAGTTGAAGGCAGATGGAGGGCTAATAGATCAGATTTTAATTTTCAAGATTTTATAGATAATACATGGTTAGGTTATGCGTTGTATTATGGTGACTGGGGTTTTGGTTTATATTCTGGTTGGGGTGAATTATATGGTTTAGAGCCTCAATTCGCTAATATGAACGGTTACTTTAGCTTTAATGATAGAGAAGGTAAAATTTCTTTTTCATCAGAACTAATAAATAAAGTAATTGTTTTAGAATACATATCTGATGGTTTAGCGGATAGTATGGATACTAAGATACCTAAACTAGCAGAAGACGCATTATACGCAGCTATAGCACACTCTATAGTAGCTTCAAGAATAAATCAACCAGAGTACATAGTACAACGACTTAAAAAAGAAAGATACGCTAAACTAAGAAATGCTAAGATAAGACTTTCAAACATTAAGCTTGAAGAAATTGTTCAAGTTATGAGAGGTAAATCTAAATGGATAAAACACTAAAATTAAATGGCTGAAGTTAAAAATGCTTTTATAAAGTCTAAAATGAATAAAGACCTAGACGCAAGATTATTGCCGTCTGGAGAATATAGAGACGCAAATAACGTAGCCATTAGTAGATCAGAGGGCCCTAACGTAGGAGCCCTTGAAACTATTTTAGGTAACGAAATTACAACGCAGTTACAAGCGGAAATAGAAATTACAATATCTACAGTTGTTGACAATGGTGATGGCACTATTTTTATTGATAATCCTGTACAAAGCGCACCTAATTATGAGCTGTATAACATATTTCCTAACATGCTTATTTCTGATGGTTCTGTTATAGGTACAATAACAAATGTAATTCCAGCTACTGGCATGGATGTTGTATTTAATAGCGCTGCAGATGCTACAGCTTTTGCTTCAACTCAAACTCCATTTACAGCAACTATTAATTGGGCTAATGGCGGTGAAGACGCGCCTATCGTAAAACCTTTAAAAATAATAGGTACAAATCAAGATTTAACAAATGAGGTTGTTTATATATTTGCAACTGATTATATTGATACATCTAACAATGGTTTATTATTTCCGTCTGTAAAAGAAAATTCAGTTTCTGCTTTTAACACAAATAAAGTAGGTACTGGATTTATATACAAGTATGATTTAAAATCACCTACAACACCTCCAGCTATATTAGTTTATGGGTCATGGTTAAACTTCGCTCAAAACTTTGAGATATTAAATTCTAATTTATTAGAAAATTTATTATTTTGGACTGATAATAGAAATCAACCTAGAGTTATAAACGTTAAAACAGCTTCTGAAAATAATACTAGTGCACCAGGTCAAAACAACTGGCAATCACCGTTTTATTATAATGAAGATCACGTTAGTGTAGCTAAATTTGCTCCATATCAAACAATACAATTGTTTAAAAGATTTGATCAAGCTGACGCTGGTTATAATTTCACTGGACCATCTACTCAAACTACAATGAGAGATGTTGTTAGTTTATATGCTGTTAATGGTGGTACTAGTGAAGCTACAGCTAATTTTGCAGCTGGTGTAGGTACTATTAATATAGATACAAGTAGTGTAAATGGTTTTTATCAAGGTTTATCAAATAATACTTTGGTAGATATGACTGTTTGGTATTTTAAACAAGACCCTAACAACCCATCAATTCCACCAGTGTTAACAGACACAGGTTGTACTGTTCAACAATATCAACCTAATACAGGTGATGTGCAATTAAACGGTACATTAGCAGATGAAATATATATAGGAAACCAAATAATATTTAATATAAATCCTTTTTATATTGATAATTATCCAGGTGATCCTAATTTTTTAGAAGATAAATTTGTTAGGTTTAGCTACAGATTTAAATATGTTGACGGTGAATATTCTATATTTGCACCATTTACTCAAGTTGCTTTTATGTCAAAGCAAAATGGTTTTTTCTTAGGAACTGAAGATGAAAACTTTAAAGATGAAGACGATGCTTATAGAAGTTCTGTAGTAGAGTTTATGGAAAATCAAGTAACAAACGTGTTACTTAGAATACCACTACCAAACACAATAGACAGTCCTGCATCGGCGCCAGTCTATATGCAGTGTGATCAAATAGAAGAACTGCTTAAAGTAAAAGAAATAGATATATTATATAGAGAAGCTGGTACATTGCCAGTTAAAGTATTAGAAACAATTAAAGTTGAAGAAGTAGCTGCTGAAGGCGGTAGTAGTACTTTTTATGAATATAACTATCAGTCTAGAAAACCTTTCAAAACATTACCAGAAAGTGAATTAATAAGGGTATTTGATAAAATACCTAAGACAGCAAAGTCTCAAGAAATAATTAGCAATAGAGTTGTTTATGGTAACTATGTAGATAAGCTAACTCCTCCTGCTGATATTGACTACAACGTTGGTATATCAGATAAGTTTCCATTAACAACAGGTGGTTTAATTGATGGTGATTATTCTTCTATTGTAGAATATCCTCAACATAGTGTTAAGCATAATAGAAGTTATCAGGTAGGTATAATATTATCAGATAGATATGGTAGACAATCTAGTGTTATATTGTCGTCCAACAAAAACGAGATACAACAAAATAATATTAATTTTGGTGGATCAACTTTTTATGCTGCTTATAGAACTAAATTAAGTATTGAAAACGAGTCGTCAGTATTAGACTGGCCAGGTGATTCTATTAAGCTAGTATTTAACGATGTAATACAAAGTACATATCTACCTATTGATGAAGGTGGACCAACAAATCAGTTTAATGGTGAGCCCGGTATATTTAGTTATAATGAATCTTTATCATCAGAGTTTATACCAGGTGGTTGGCACTCTTATAAAGTTGTTGTAAAACAAAACGAACAAGAATACTATAACGTTTATTTACCTGGTATTATAAATGGTTATCCAGCAAACAATGAAAACTTTGGTACAGAAGTAGGTGAAACAGCTTTTAGTACATTACTAGCGGACAATATAAATAAAATACCTAGAGATTTATCAGAAGTAGGCCCTGATCAAAGACAGTTTAGAAGTTCAGTAAGACTATTTGGTAGAGTAGAAAACGGTGGTGAAGATTTAAGTTTTACAACACCACCTTATAATACTCAGTATTATCCCGGTAGAACAGCAAGCAGTGTAGATGCTATTGGTGTATCAAGTGAAATTAACCCATCGGAAACTTCAACAGAACCAATTTCTTTAAGTGTATACCAAGGTAATACAAGACCTTATATGATGAGGTTATCTACTGCTAAAAACATTGGTGAAGAAGATGTAGCGGCAGTTAACCCTAGTGATCCTCCTGGTAACGTAGACTTTCCACATTTAGCTGTATATGAAACTAATCCTGTTATATCAAACATTGATATATATTGGGAAACTAGCACAACAGGTTATTTACCTGAATTAAATTATTTAATACAAACAACTACTGGTGCTCCAACTGGTATTACAAATCCAAATCCTTCATGGAGAGAAAACCAAAGAGATAATGGAGGTACACAGACAGGTGCAGTTGATTCTAAATTTATAACTGATAGTTTTAAAGCTATAGACGATGCAAACCAGATAACAGGTTATTTTAGATACTCGCCTGGTAGCTTTAGAGCTTTAAGTGGTGGTAATAACCAAGTCGATTATGGTGATGCTAATCCTGATCCATGGTTTGAAATTATTGAAAATGGTAATTCTACAACGGGTACATATGACATAAGAATAGCTTTAACAACAACAGGTGAAGATAGTATTTGTTATGATGGTAACTCTAGTGTAACAGATCAGTTTACATTTGAGTTTGGTTTAGAATTATATGATCCAGTCGCTGGTTCTTTTAATGGTACTATTACTACTCGTAATATAATTATTAACTTAGAAAACATAGCACCTACAATAAGCAATTGTAGTAATCCTAGCGCGTTTTTACCACCACAAAGTTATCCTGTAACTGTTACAGATTTAGATGGTGTCAACGGTTGTTATGCTGTAGCGTTAGATCAAAGTGATTTAGTATGGTTGTTTGATGTTCCAAATCAAAACCCTTCTAACACAATAACAATGGTTGATGGTTCTATATTTAACATATCAACTTCAGGTGTTATAACATTAGAAAATAGTGGTATTTCTCCAGCTGGTAGTTATGTATTAAATGTAATACTAGCAGACTCAAATCAAGGTCCAGGTTTTCTTACAGATACTTGTACGATAGTAGCTACATGGGGTAAAGATCCTGCGTGTATAGGTTTTTATTATAACAACCCTGCTGTAGGTGGTGGGCCATGGACTCAATTTGCTAACAGCTCTGGTTTCTTTGGTGGAAGTACAAGAGTGTATATGGTTGAAGATCCTGGTACAGATTCAGACATACCATTAATAATACAACCATGTATGTTCCAACCTTCACCTCAAGGTGGTAATTGTTTTTCAGATACTAACTTTTTCCATGGTGGTGGATATGATCCAGCGACTGATGTTGGGCCAGCTTTATCTACTACTAATACAACTGGTGCTGGTTCTGGTATAACAGTAACTGTACAAGATGCAGCGGGTGGTCAAATACAAAGAGTTATATTTAATCCTGGCACAGGTTTAAACTATAGTGAAGGTGATGTATTAGAAATAAATAGATCTACTGGTGCTTCAGCTATAACGCCAGCTACATTTGAATATAGACCTGGTGGTTCTGTACCTTATGTTGGTTGTTCCGGATTAAACCCTGTTGGTGGTTCGCCGGGTCAATATGCTGATTGTTTTCTTTCTCAAGAAAAATTTGAGGTTATTAAAAATGCAGGTTATACCGATGCTTTACCTTGTAAGTGTGATGGTGAAGATTACACTATATTAAATCCTAATGCTGGATTTTATTTCTGGTATGGTATGGCTAGCTTTGCGGCATACGATGGAAACAATACGTCATACAACGGGGTTCAACACCAATATATAGGTACTAATGCCAACAATGCTGGTATTATGTATTATAGAGATCCTAATGGTTATAGTGGTACAGTAGTTCCTAATTGGCAAATAGCTACAGATATAGATGGCGTTCAAGCTATTTATAAAGGTTATTGGCAGTCAGACACTGTAAATACTACACCTAACAGCGCTCCGTTTGGTGGTGGTTTGATAGTCAACACACCGCCTAATAGTGCTTTTGGTGGCATGGAATTTGTTACTAATGCTAATTTTACTAATCAATCTAGTCAGGTATATGGCGGGAGATATTTTGCTTTTAATGTACCAGGTGAATACAAGTTTGAAAGTGGGCGTATGGAATCTACTAGATCAGGTGAGTTTACAAGCCCTTGCCCAGGTAGTCTTAACTGTAACTCAAATTTTCCAACATGTTGTAATGCAACAACTAATTCAGGTGATTTATTTACTCCAGAAGTAATGGAAACAGACTATGTAATGGGTGACGCTTATTATGATTCAAACTCTTGTTTTGCGCCAGCTGGTCAAGAAGCACAATATTCACCGATATTTTCTACTAAGTATTGGATTAATCCTGCTACTGGTACTGGTGGACCTACAAATGGTGGAGGAACAGGTGGTCAATATACTGTGTGGGCTCAAGGTTATTTAACTAAATACGTACAAGAGTTTTTTACAGACAAAGAATTAACTACTAAATGGACGCCACCAAGTGCTGGTACTTTTTGTTGGAGATATGCTGGTGAAGTATTTCAAAATGGAACAGTACAAGCACGAGCTGACTCAGCTCCAAATGAATATGGCAACCAGTGGTACAGCGCTCAATTTAGTGGTGGAGGTGATAAACAAAATCCGGCAACTAGTGTAAATTTAAACAATACAACAGCATAGCATGGGATATATAGTTGAAGTAAAATATTTTAATACCTTTTTATTAAAAAGAGTTATGAACCAAGCTGGAACTAGAGGTCATTGGCCTAACTTAGTTACAGCTACAGCTGTTAATAATTATCCTACAAAATTACAATTTAGCTTAAATGCTGGTACAGGTAGTTTAACTGGTCAAGCAGAATCAGTAGGAAATCCAACGCCTGCAGGTTTTACAAGTATTGGATTAACAAATCCTACTGGCAATATTGTTGTGGGAGCTAGAGTAGATTCACAAGTTGTAGGTATACCTTCAAATACATTTATAGTTGGCATAACAACAAACCCTCAAGGAGACATTACCGGTATAGATATAAATCAACCTACTACAGATAATATCCCTTCAGGAACTGTATTGTCATTTGATTTTCCTATAGAAGAAAACAATTGGGCTATTGAAGAATCAAGAATACGAGGTGGTTATAACAACACATCGACAGATTTTGGTGTTAAAGCTTATTTAGTAGAAGAAGAACCAAACGCGGCATTAAGAGGTAACTCATTAATATACTCTGGTATATTTAATTCTAGAACAGGTATAAACCAAACTAATGTATTTAACGTTGGTGAAGAGATAACTAAGTCAGCTGATCCAGCTAATGGTAGTATACAAAAACTATATGCTGAAGATACTAACTTAATTATATTTCAAGAAAACAAAGTTAGTAGAGCGTTGATAGATAAAGACGCTATATATAATGCAGAAGGTGGTGGTAACGTTTCAACTGTAAATACAACTATAGGTACAATACAACCTTATGCTGGTAACTACGGTATAAGTAATAACCCTGAAAGTTTTGCTGTATATGGTTATAGAAAATACTTTACTGATAAAGATAGAAATGCTGTACTTAGATTATCTATGGACGGTATAACTGAAATATCTAACTACGGCATGTATGATTACTTTAGAGATCAACTAAGTAGTTTAGGAACAGGTAAAGCTATTGGTGGTTGGGACATACATAACAAAATGTATACACTATCTTTACAATATTCTACTGCTGCAGGAGAAACAACTAAAACTCTAGCTTTTGATGAGCAGGTAAAAGGTTGGCCAAGTTTCTTTGATTATAAACCAGATAATCTATTTTGGTTAAACAATGGTTTTTATTCTACAACAGGTCAGTATATATATAAACATTATTCAAACAATGTAAATCCTGGTAATTTTTATGGCTACGACCATAAGTCTTCTATAACCTTTATATTTAATCCTAAGGTAAGTGCTTCAAAAGTTTTTAAAACTATAAACTATGAAGGTGATAGTGGCTGGGCTGTAAGTGAAATAATTACATCAGAAAACGATACAGGTAATTCTATATATAGCTACGTTGAAGGTGCTTATGATAGTAGTAATCCACCTGTAACAGGTGTCGCTGCATTTGCACCAACCGCAAATCAACCTATTAATTTTGCTGGCTTTATGAAACAAGAAGGTAAATATAAAGCTGACATAAGAAATAATAGTTCTGTTTCATACGGTGAAGTAAGATTTGGAATTGGCTTAACAGGGGTAAAAGGTTATTATACTACTGTAACTATAGAAACAGATAGTGTCACTAGCCCGTCAACAGTCAAAGAATTATTTGCTGTATCTAGTGAGTACGTAGAATCATATTACTAATTTAATTTAATGGAAATAAGAAGAATTAAAGAATCTGACTTTAATACTATTGGACAGTGGTGGATAGATCATGGTGGTAAA
>Ga0209645_1001839_pt1 | contig 10376 bp, 11 predicted proteins | sample ETNvirenome_6_30_FD_184070 | JGI IMG/M metagenome (GOLD analysis project Ga0209645, IMG submission 184070) | Marine viral communities from the Pacific Ocean - ETNP_6_30 (SPAdes) (version 2) | ecosystem: Environmental > Aquatic > Marine > Oceanic | place: Pacific Ocean | collected 2013-06-19
CATATATTATAAGCAAACACTTTTGAACATCCGTATGGAGAAACAGGAGTCATGGGTGTTGTTTCTCGTTGAAAACCATCTGGGTCAATACTATTACCAAACATTTCACTTGAAGAAGCTTGATATATTTTAGCGCTTGGTTTTATTAGTTTAATTGCTTCTAATAAATTAAGGGTACCTATAGCTACAACATTAGTTGTATAAACTGGTTGATCAAAAGATATACGTACATGAGATTGAGCTGCTAAATTATATACTTCATCTGGTTTGTATTTCTGAATTACTCTTACTAACGAAGAAAAATCAGTCATGTCAGCATATACTAATGTAACTTTATTAGTGTCTCTTAATTGGGAAATACGAGATGTTTGATTCTCTGCAACAGAGTTTCTTTTTAATGTACCAACTACATTATAATTCTTAGATAATAATAACTCCGCTAAATAAGAACCATCTTGCCCATTTATTCCAGTAATAATAGCTGTCTTTTTATTTCCTTGCATGCTCAAAATTGGTTTCAAACCACTCAACTGTTTGTTTTATACCTGTCTCAATAGGTGTAAATTTAAAATCGGGTAAATAAGACCGAAGTTTAGAATTATCTGTTGGTTTACGGTATTGACCTTCAGGTTTTGTTGCGTCAAACACAACTTTACCAGTAAAACCAACTGCGTCAACAATAATACCTACTAATTCTTTAATAGATATTTCTTCTGATGGAGAGAATATAATTGGATCAGGTTCATTATAGTGTTCTAACGCCCATACAATTAGTTTTCCAATATCTTCACTATATATAAATTCTCGCAACGGTTTACCAGAACCCCATATTGATAAATCTGTGTTATTTTTCTTCGCGAGATAACACTTATGTATTAATGAGGGTAAAACATGACCGTTTTCTATATCGAAATTATCATGCGGACCATAAATGTTAGTTGGAATAACATTTACAAAGTTAACATTGTATTGTTCTCTATAAACTTTCGTTTGAACGTCAATCATTCGCTTTGCATATGAATATCCATAATTAGATTGATGTGGTTCTCCAAGATGGAATTTCTCTTCTGTAAGAGGGTATTCTACTTCATTGGGAAAGACACATGTAGATAAAATAGATACTAGTTTTTCGACGTTATGTATTCTACAGGCTTCTAATACATTTGTATTAATCATTATATTCTCATAATAATATTGCCCTTTAGCGCTCATATTACCACCAACACCCCCTACACGTGCAGCTGTGTGAACTACATGTGAAGGGTTGTGTAAAGAAAATATTTTTTTAGTCTCTTCCCAACTAATTAAGTTACCGTCTTTCGTGCTTAACTTAACATCTGCTGGGATCGATGAACCAACCAACCCGGTTCCACCTGTAACTAATAATTTGTTCATATACTTTTAATGACTTATTAACCATTCTTTAATATTGCTAGATGGCTTCCAGTCTAATAACGCTTTGGCTCTTGTGATGTCGGCTATAGAATCTTTAGGTTCGAGTCTTTCTGGTAAGAAATCTATTGGTTGATTATATGTTTTAGCTAATTCAATAACTGATGTACTAATCTGAGTACCTATATTAATTATATCACCACCACCTACAGCAGCACTCGTACCAGCTAGTATATTTGCTCGAGCGACATCACGAACATACACAAAATCTCGACGCTGTTCACCTGTACCATAAACGGTAAGTGGTTTATTCCTCATCTTTAATCTGTTAAATACACTTATTACAGACGAATACGAACCAGTATCAGGCATGTTTTTTCCATACACATTAAAATATCGTAAACATACTGTCTCTAAATCATAAATGTTTGAATATAATTGACAATAGTTTTCACCAATATATTTTTGTAATGCATATGGGCTTAATGGAGATACAGGGGTTGTTTCTTTTATAGGTAATTTAGTAGTGTTACCGTATACACTCGCAGATGAACTAAAAATAACTCTACGTACACCGTTTAATCTGCATTGTTCTAATACATTTAATAAACCTGATACATTATTAGTGTTATACGAGAGAGGGTTGTCAATTGATTCTTGTACTTGTATTTTAGCTGCTAATAAAAACACAGCGTCTGCATCTTTTAAGGGCGCTGAAATGTCGTCCTTACATATATCTGCTTGATGAAAGGTTACACGATCATCAAACATTGTAGTTGGAACACAATCAATATTAATAATAGATTTATATGACTTATATAAAGCGATTTCTTGTATTATATTTGACCCAATAAAACCACTACCACCAATAACTACGTACTTCATTTTATATAATTGGCGAACTTATCTTTGTTGTTAACAACATAATCAGGATATGTATTATCAAGTTGTACTACTTTTAGCTTATGTCCGCGAAATAAAACATCAGTATTATTGTTTACATTATTATCTATTTGCTCTAACACAGAAGTATTATTAAACTCTTGAGCACTATACGCTTGTATCTTTTCTTTTATCTTATTTGCACCTCCCATATAACTAAAATGCCAACCACCGTTAGATATTGGACTCAAACTACTAGCGCGTAACTCGTTAAACGAAGCATTTTTTAAATTTCTATATATACCAACACGCGAACCATACCACGGAGATTCATTTAAGTTTTTTACATTAAAATAATACATGTAAAAGTCTTGATCAGCTGAATAGTTTCTATTTTCAAAATCAAAATCTTCGAAACGAGCAATAGAATCAGGATTAATTATTTCATCGCAATCAGATGATATAATAATATCGTTATCGTTACACTCTGTTAACCCGAATCTTATTGCTTCTTTTTGATAAAAATCTCTCCCGTAATGGGGTTGATTGTTTTTATCAAAAGCAATTGTAGTATTAACGAAATCGACAATTTTATTGTACTCTTTATTGTCTGTATATTGTAGGTTTGAAAAATCATCTGGTACATCAGTAAGTTTAATGTACTCTACTTTATCTAAAAACTTTTTAAATCTATCTTTATTGTTTTCAAAATTAAAATCTTTAGGTATACCGCTGTGAGTTTTATTTGATTCAACAATTACAAACTTATCTACAACTTCATAGAGTGTATAAAATCTTATTTCAAGCAAATCAAGTTCATTAAAAAAATTAAAACAATCGTATATCATAATTATGTATTCCAGTATCCATCATGCATGTTCCATCTTCTGCCTTGTTTATCAAGGTAAGAAAATCTACTACATTTATCCATTTCCATAGCCCAGAAACCATCAGAAATATTCCATCTGCTCCAATACTTAGGCGCAATTACTTCTAATGCATTACCTAGCGCTCCGGGAAAAAAGCCAAATGCTGAATTTGATAAAATTAGCTTTTCAGCTGTAAATAATCTCTCAAATTGCTCTGTCATACTGCCCTGAAATATTGTACCATTAGGTATTAAACTTAAAGCATACGATGGATCATCAGTAATAATCTCTACTTCTGTAGCATTAGTATAATCTAAACACATATCCCAGTAATTTTTTGGTAAAATTAAGTCTGGTACGTTTTTATACTCACCACCTCTTATATTAGCAATAATTTTACCAGGAATAACTGGGTTGTTATCTATAATCCTATTAAAATCTAACCATTTTTTAAAAAGATCTTTGTTATTATCAATAAGATATGAATAATGTAACAAACCTTCTATCTTAGTATTATCTTCTATATTGAAAACATCTTTATCTACGTCACTTATATTACAATCAGCAAAATTAGGGTGATATGTGTGTTTTTCTTTATAGTAGTTAGTGATTGTATCAGGTAATGTTATTGGAGGACCACCTTCCTGTACGTTACTACCTCCTGTTACAGGGTTGCCGAAGTTAATATTTAAATTTTTTAGCTTCCATCGTTCAGGATGACCGATACCGAACTCATACTCTTTAATATGAGCAATATACCGCGTAGTTAGATATACCCAGAGTTGATCACCTGGGCCTTGACCGTTGTATATTTCAGTTGTTATCATATAAATTACTAAAAATATAACACTCTAACCGCTCAATAATCCATGGCATATTATCTATTGTCGCTAAATCTTGTACAATTCTTTCATAAAACTCTTTAGGTCTTAATCTTACTTGTTCTTTAGTTACACCAAAATGACCACCAGGCATAAATTCATATACTGACGGTGGATTATTCGTAAAATACTTACTCCAATATTCATTTACGTCAATATTATTGACTAAATCTTGAGGGGAACCATCATTATTACAAACTAATACCTTACCGGTTCCATGTTGATTGGTGTCTAACCAGCCTTGTATTGGAGTGCTCCATGCTGTACCAAGAGTATTGTTATGAAAACCATAATAACCACCATTTTTTAGAGTAGCCTTTTCCTCCCATGTCTCACTGTTTAAAATCTCTATTAAATCTCCCCAATGATCAAATGGATAATCCTGTACAAAAAAAGTTACATCTGCTAGCTTATCATAATTATGCAAAATATGATAAAAAAATGTATGTACGTCTCGACCAACGTTTGGTTCAATTACTATTTCTTGCTCATGGGTAGCTATATCTCCCTTACGATATATAACAGGGCTAACATTTTTATTAGTTATATCTTTTAACCAAGATATATCTTTATCAAAAAAACTAATTACCAAATCTATTTTCATATAATAAAGGTGTTGATTTATCAACCTCTAAAGGTTTACTAGTAAAAACCGGGTATCTATTATTTCTACCTAATCGTTGACGATGAAATGCGAAAGGCTCAATACCTTCAATTTCTGGTATTGGGGTTTCATGAGAGAAATATTTAGCAACATCTATATCAGCATATTTCATACCATGTTCTTCATAGATATGTCTATAACCAGTACATATAAAACCATCCTCATTGTAATAACCATGAAAATCTCTCCATGGTAACTTTAATTTATTAGGCAAATCAATTAATTTTTTACTGCGCAACGAAACACTATTACCTACCCGTATAAGTTTATTGTTTTTGTCTCTAAATGAAAAATTGTCTTGCGGTAAAGGCCATGGCGCGCCAATATAATCATAATTTAAAAATTCATCTCGCCATGAATCAGCGTTAACAATATAACCATCATCATGTATAAGTATAGTAAACTCAGTATTAATGTAATTTCCTAATTTGTATATAATACTATAATTCCATGAGTCAATATCAGATATTCTCTCAATATGTTCGTGTGTAATACCGTTAGGCAATGTAGTAGGTTTAATGTCGCTAATTAATTTTACAGCTCCAAATTCAATATCTTTCGAACTATACTCTAAAGCCTGTATACTCTGGCTAATCTTAACCGAGCTCATTAACACTAATGTAATGTTTTTTAATTTCATGCGAACTTTTTCTCTATTATACTATATTCAGCGTTTTTTTCGTCTTGTGTCATAGTTTCGGATAGCTGATTTTTATGTATACGATTAACTGTGACTATATCTGTTACAATGTCAGGTAACCCATGCCTATTGTATAAGCGTTTATAGTAATCACAATCCATTAACCAGTTTAAATTTTCGTCAAATAATAAATTATCCTCTGTATTTTTTATAGTAAGGGACGACGGGCAGCTTAATGTATTTTCTCCACGGTGTATGTTGTGATTATAATGTGGTTGAAATGGTCTAAAGTATGTTTTACCATCGTGTGAATGTTCACATGCATTAACTAACCAATATGTTTTGTCATTAAAACCACTTACTAGATATCCTAAGCTATGTTTTGTATATAAAAAATCATCTTGAAATAAAATTTTTATATATCTACCATTACTATGTTTAATACAATTGTTTAAATTAGCTGCAATATTACCTCTACCCTGTTCGTTGACGTAGTAATTTATGATTAATTTATTTGCCCACTCATCACATATATTTTTAATTGTATTGTCTTTACTATGATCTGAGATAACTATATCAAAGTCTTTAAACGTTTGTTGATATAGTTTGTTAAATGATTCTCTTAAAAAGTCTCCCCCTGAACCATTATAACCATATGTAGGTATTGCTATTGTAAGAACTGGTTTATTAATATCTTTATTAAATTTATCTATATTCATAGATAGATTCTTTGGTGCTTCTAATGGTGCATTAATTTTTTCTACTTCTGTAGTACGAGTCGCAAGTTCATACATAGACTTTACATCTGTACCTATATTATATAAACCTGTAAATTGTTTATTAATAGCTTTAATAATTAAGCCTGAAATTATATCTACATAATCAAAATTACCTACCTGATCTACCCATGCTTTATTATATGGGAACGGTGTAGGTTTATGAGTACATCGTATAACTAAATTATTATCACTTTCTACTTGTACAGCGTTATCTCCTAATAATTTTGTATATGAATACCAATTATTAGCATAGAGCGGCACATCTTCTTCAGATGGTACGTTAGTATTATTAGAGTAAACATAATCTGATGAAATATGTATTAGTTTTTTATTATGAGTTTCGCAATACCTCGCTAACTTAACGACATACCTATAGTTAACATTATAATGTAGTTCTTTATTATCAGAATATGTGTCAGTACATGCTATACAATTTAATATAACTTTATACTTTTTAAGTAAATCAAAATAACTATCTGTATCTGTAAAATCAATATTATCTTTTTTACGAGATAAATAGTCCCAGTTAGTTTGTTTAACTATCTCACTTCCTAATAAACCATCCCCTAAAACAACTATATTTAATTTACCCATTTGTCGCGAAATACCCTATCAACATAATCAAATACTTCGGTAGTGTAATGTGGTGCTGCTCCTAAGAAGAATACTTTATCTAACACTTGATTCGCGTTAGGATATTCTTCAAGATTACCTAAGTGTTTATATCCTGGGTGTAATAATATATTACCAGCAAAGTAATTTCTAGTTTGGATTTTGTTATCTTCTAAAAAGGTTATAAGCTTATCTTTTAAAGGCTTATCTTTACAAATAAACGGTGTACCAAACCAGCAAGGGTCTGCTTTATCTAAAGTTTTTACACCTGATAAACCATTTACGTATTTCAGTAAAATACTTTCGATATTTTTCTTACTATTTTTTCTTTTTTCATCTATAACATCGAACTTCTTCATTTGTTCTAAACCAATAGCGCCTTGTAGATCTAAAGGTTTAAGATTATAGCCCATATTATTGAAAACATATTTATGATCTATAATACCGTCATAATCTTCTAGCCATTTATCGAATCTATTACCACAACTACCACATGCTAATAAATTAGCAGGCCCTATACAATAACAATCTCTACCCCACCATGAAAAACTAACAAATAATTTTTTTAATTCATCGTCGTTCGTACAAACCATACCTCCTTCACCAGTAGAAATATGATGAGCAGGATAAAACGATGATGACCATGCAGTATAGTAATGTGAAAGAGGTTTATTATTCCATTTTGTACCTATACTATCACAACTATCACCAATTAATTTTATATTATGTTTATCGCATAATTCAGTTAAGTAGTCCATATCAGGTGGGTTAGCCAAAACTGGCGAAACAAATATACCTTTAGTTTTATCTGTAATCTTCTCTTCAATTTTAGTGATATCAAAATTAAGAGTATCATACTCTATATCTACAAAAACTGGTTTTAAGTTATTTTGTACCAATACAGATATAGTAGTAGGAAACCCGACTGGGGAAACTATAACTTCATCCCCGTCTTGCCAGTTATATCTTTTCTTTAATGCAGATACTAAAACAAGATTAGCAGAACTTCCAGAGTTAACCATATGAGCATGCTTAGTGTCAAAATACTTTGCAAAAGCCTTTTCAAATTTATATACTGTCTCACCAGCTACAACCCATTTACCTGAAATAAATGTATTAATACCTGCTAAAATCTCTTTTGTGTCCCAGTATGGGCCAGAATAATAAACAGAGCTTTGACCAGGTATAAAGTTTGTATTATACAAATACTTTGGTTTATGTACTTCTATATATTCAGTAAGATCTTGTAAGATTTCGTCTAATTGTTTCATCCTTAAATTTGTATCCAGTTGTCAGGTATAATGTCTTGTGTATTTTTAGCCCAGGCCATACCAGTAGGACCGAACCAATTCGTAGGTGCTATTATACGCTTATCTTTATTAAAATTCAAATATGCTCCCCACCAGCTAAATGTACTATTAGCTATAATAACATTTTTACATAATAACATTAGTGCAAAATCTAATATTTCTTCTTTATACGGAGAATATAACACTCTACTACCTTGAAAATATTTTTTAACCCAACCCATATCATCAGATATAAAAAGTAATTTACTACCTGTAACTAAACTAGCAGCTTTTTTGTAGTAATTAATATCGCATATTGGATGAAAGTTCTGTTTGTTAACATAATCTCCTCTCCTTATATGTACTGCAGTAGTGTTTTTATAGTCAAATTCATTTTTTACGATATTAATTATTTCCTCAGGTAAAGAGAATAATTTTTTAATATCGTCTTTATAATCATTAAAATATTTTTCAGTCTGGAAAAAACCTTGTAAGCATAAATCAGGATAATATGTAATGGGGGTATAATTATAGCTTGGTTCGTTGTATAAATGCTTAAAATTATAATTTCGTACGTCATTAATATTACGAAAAATATTTGTTTTATAGAAGAAAGAAGGGTTTCCTTGATTTGGTGTTTGACAATTAGTAAGATCAAAACCTGCGGTGTCATTATTCCTTAAAGCTAATGCAGTCGCAGCAGCTATTTGAAACATTTGATTACCTAAACCGCCTTGTAAATTACAGCCTATCATATTTTTCTTTACTTCTTATTTTAGATGCATGATCGTTTACCATTGACATATCAACTTTATGCTCGTTTATAATATTATCTTCATTATAAATGTAGTTTATGTCATTCATAAATTTATAATGTTCAGGACCAGACATTTCTAACATGGGAAACATAAAGCACAAGTCCCCACTCCACTGCCAATAATCTCCATTTTCATCGCGCAAATCTTCTGGTTTAATATTACGCCACAAAAAGGCACGCCATGTACGAATATGAGAGGCAGTGAACCTACTAGCACGTAAATTATCAAAGTCTGTCTGTGCTTGTGAAAATCCTGGTGAACTATTTGCATATTGGAAGCTTCCATTCGCTATCCACACGTTAGGGTCTTTATAAACATTATTAATACGATCTAATACATTTACGTCTGGTAAGAAATCATCACCATCGACTTCAACTAAAACTTCGTTATCATCTATCTCTTTGTTATTACGAATATTACGATCGAAATTACCAGTTTGATAAAGCTTTATATCTGTATCCTCTACAAGTTCAAATCTCTCATCGTTTTTAATTATCTGATTAACTAAATCTACAGAATTATCGGTAGATTTATCACTAGTAATATAACATTTATAGTCTTTAAAATTCTGAGACATAACTGATAGTATACTTCTTTGGATATACTTTTCAGCATTGTAGAAACCCATTAAAATTTTCATATATACTTACTAATAATTCTCTCCGTGTAGTTGTTAGTATCAATTGTAGTATCTTTTATCGCTAAATCAACTATTTCACAGTTTTTGTATTTGTGATTTCTACTAACATGTCTTCTTATAACATTAATATGAGATGTAGAGTTAATTTTTTTAGTTATTAGATGAGCAATATTTGAAACATACTTTTCCTCTATACCTACTATGTTAATAGTTTGACGATTTTGTTTATTAACACAATAGTTAACTATTTTCGCAACGTCGGTAACATCAATTAACGACCTTTTTATACTATGAAATACATCTATAGGTTCGTTTTTATATGCTTTATTTTTTATATAGTTAAAAATATTGTTTGTATTACCGCCCGGGCCAATAACTTGGGGTAATCTAAAAATAATGTAATTTTTTGCGTGTTTACTAACATAATTTTCTTGAAAAAACTTATGAGTACAATAATAACTACTATCAACAGTACTCATAATCGTACTAAAGTAAACAATTTTTTTATCTGGATAATTACAGATTGTCTCTTTCAATAAATTAACTTCTCTAAGAAAATTATCTCTATTTCTTTCCTTTGAGGAAGATACACCAGAAGCAAAAAGAATACAATCTAAATTGTAATTCTCGAAAGATTTTGCGATTAAACCGTTACCTATAATCATTGACAGTTATAATTTAATATTTTTTTCCACCGCTCAAGAATAATATCATTAGTTAACGTCTCTGAATCGTTTTCTACTGCAGAATTACCGCAAAACGCTGTATTAGTAGTTCTACATTCATCTTTTACTAGAGAAGCACACTCACTTAGGGAAGAAAGATAGACTTTATCAATCATATCATACATTTGTTGTTTATTTTCCAAATAACCATAATGTATTACTTTATCTGATAATAATGGCTTGAC
>Ga0209645_1001840_pt1 | contig 10376 bp, 17 predicted proteins | sample ETNvirenome_6_30_FD_184070 | JGI IMG/M metagenome (GOLD analysis project Ga0209645, IMG submission 184070) | Marine viral communities from the Pacific Ocean - ETNP_6_30 (SPAdes) (version 2) | ecosystem: Environmental > Aquatic > Marine > Oceanic | place: Pacific Ocean | collected 2013-06-19
CGCTAAAGAAGTTAATATGGCACCAGGTGAATTAATAGGGAATTTAGGTGATGTACATTTATATAACAATCATCTTGAACAAGCTAAGGAACAATTAACTAGAGAACCTATGGACTTACCAAACGTTAAGTTAGGTAATTTAGATTTGTTATTAGGATACGCTGAAGTGTCTCTGGAAGACTATAACTCACACTCACCGATTAAAGCACCTCTTAGTAATTAAAAATGATAATACATATAACCCCTGACGAACTAGTTGAGGAATACCGTGAGTCCTGGAAAATGGAATATATAAAACACCCCTCAATTGACTACGCTACTAACGCTATCCATGGATGGTTAAATGATGAAGAAGTAATTATTTTTTATTTTAAAGATTATGGATTCATAAATGACAATAAAAGTAACACTTACGATTTATCAGTAGGAAAAGCTGGTATAACCGTAAACATTAAAAAAACTAAATATGATTAAAAAATTAAGAAGATGGTTTGACCTTAGAGTAGGTTGGATGTTCGTAAACGGAAGAAAACAAGAAGAATGGTACAAATACTTAAAAGACAAATATGGTGATTCAATTTAAGTTAGCGATTAACCCACCCAGATATAGAAGAAGAAAATTTTTAAAGAAAAGATATCAGTATTCGTTAGAATCGTCCGCATCGGTATATTCTCGAACTACAGGAGGTAACACATCAACGAAGTCTACAAAATCTTCATCACCACCGATGTAATTTTTTGGTTCTTGTTGTTCCTCTTTCCATTTATTATAAAAATAGGACTCATCCACATATTTATCATTTTGTGATTCTCTTTCTTCTATAAAAACTTGTTTCATTTTTCCCATAATATTTTTTTTTTGTGACACAAATATAATAAATGTCAATCAATATATTGACTAATTGTGCTTTGGTGTCAACTTATTAGTTGACTTATTGATATAAAATTATCTTAAAAGTGTAACGTGTCCTATAAATAAATTAAGTTTATTCGGTGGAGTAACATGTCTAACTCGATACACATAAACACCTTCTTGACATTGTAAATTATTGTAAGTCCCATCCCAGTATCCGTTTATATCATAAGACTCGAATATAACTTGTCCCCATCTATTAAATATAATCATATGGAATTCTAATCCTGGTGAACCAGTAGCTTTAAAAACTTCATTAGAACCATCACCGTCTGGAGTGAATGTATTAGGTATAAATAATAAAGATGAACATTCTTCTATTTTTACAGTATAATAAGAAGTGTCCCCAATACAACCACCAATACCACTATATACACTTAAAGTGTATGTTCCTGGTGTGTCGTTCCATTGTACACTGACTTGATGTCCGTTACTACTGGTTATGTCACCACCATTGACTTCCCAGTAGTAATCTTTATTTACGTCATAACTTACCTCATAATTTTGCAGGGGGATTGGTTCACAATTGTTATAAATTCCTTGTGAAAAAACTTGTAAAGGAAATAATAAAATTATAAACCACTTCATATTAGTAATGTTGGATTGGTCCTGTTACGGGTCCGTTATTTACTGTTATATTAACTGTTGTATTACAACCAGCTAAACTATAAGTTATTACATGATTACCTATTCCTGCGGTAGCTGGGTCAAAGTTATTGCCAGTCACACCAGGACCACTTAAAGTTCCTCCAGCTGGAGAAAAAGTTAAAGGTGATGATGGGTCTCCCACACAAAAAGGCCCAAGGTTGTTAAGTGTAAGTTGTAAAATATACACATCTAAATTTACTGGAATTCCAGGACACCCACTAACATTAGTTTCTGTAATTGAAATTGCGTTAGGGTATAAACCTGGAGTGCCTCCCCAATCAACAGTAATCGAATTACTTCCTTGTCCTGTTTGTAAGGTACCTCCACCTCCAGTGACGGTCCACTGATATGTGGACCCTACAGTATTTGTAACAAAATATTGTTCACCTACAGCATTGACACATACGGTATCGGGATTAATTGTTGTTTGAGCATAAATTGTTGTTGTAAATACAACTAGTAAAAAAGTTAATAATTTTTTCATTTTTTGATTATTTTAATAATGGTTTATGTTAGAAGTGGTGGGTATCACCACTTGAATATTTCCGTTATAGATATTGAAAGGTATTAATGTACAAGCATTGTTAGTCCATCCGCCCCAAGTACCATCACCACCAGCTGTTACCTGGATAGTTAAATCTAAAGGGTTACAGGTCTGTACCACTTCTACTGTAAAACAGAAAGTCCACGAACAGGTTCCGTTTGGGTCCCAGTCTCCGAAGTCATCTCCAGGATTTCCATTACCAGGTGAACCGTATTCGTAAAACCATCCAGGTCCTACACTTATTCCAGTAGTAGAACTAGTAGTGGTTGTCATCCATAACCATTGACCAGAACTGGTGATAAAACAATCATCAGGTGGTAAACCAGGAGTTAGATTAGTCCATCCATTTCCTAAATTTATGTCAAAACCCTCAAGCCAATTACTATTTACTTCAGTCCAACCATTCATGGTATAACACACTGTAACTACGGTTCCTGGAGTATAACCACCTGGAGGTGGTGGTGGGGTTAAGGTAAATGATTCAGTACCTGTACAATTTTGTGCAATAACATTAAAACCTAACATTACTATTAAAATTACCCCAACTATTTTTTTACATAACATATCTATTACTATAATATAAGTATTTATAATAAAAAGAATAGTAGATGTCTAAGATTATTTTAACAGAAAAACAATACCAAAAACTTCTAAATAAAATAGAAGAAGAGGTTGATTTAACAAATTATGAAGCCCCTTTTAGTAGTGAAGATTTTGTTAATTGGGTTAATTCAGAGTTTGATACTGAGATACTTAATATAGCCAAAAGTAAAATAGAAGAAAGAATTAATTTTATTAATACTATGATTGGAATAGGTACTAGGACTGAAATAAAAGGTTTTAGACGTTAGAAACCTTCCATATGTGCATCATCTACAGATTCTTGTATTTCTTCTAGAGTAGCTTCCATATCCATCATAATATTAGCTTGAAATCTTTTCATTTCTTCACCATCTCTAAATACGATGATTGTTGGGACCACCATTATCCTATACTTACTTTGGAATTTTGGATTTTCATCTATAAGTAACCTTCCTACCGAACAGTCACTAAGTTTGTCTAACCAAGTAACGTTTTTTGCTGAGTTCCATTTAGCGTTAAATTCAACTACTTGTATTCCCGAATTACTTACTTTTGTTATTTTAGTTTGAGCATTAACAGTTAAAGATGTAATACTAAATAATGTTATACATATGATTTTAAAAATTTTTATCATGGTAACTTACTTATCTAAGTTTATCTAACTTCTCCTCTATACGTTTTAAATCTTCTTTAATTTCCTCAACGTCTTCCTGAGTAGTCATAATAGTTTGTCTAATTAGTTGGTCTTTCATATCGAACTCCATCCTTGTAACTTCAGGTTCTGGTAATTCTATTACAGGTAATTCTTTTGCTTCTTGTATATCAGCTTGAAGAATAAACCACATACTGATAATAGTAGCCATTCCAGCACCTATACCTAGTAAGGTTTTTATACTTACCTTAAATGATGTGTCTTCGTTTAGTTCTTTACTCATTGTTTTATTATTTTAAAAATATGTAATTAGCACCCACTTTAAAGTCATGCCACTCCCTATTCCAGTATTTGGTGTAATTCCCCTCTAAAAATATTCCCACACTTTTAGTTATCCTCCAACCAAATATTAATCCACCACCGTAATCTATCCAATTTTTATTTTCGTTAAAACGATGATAAGAATAGTCTTGTTTTAAATCTAAATGATAAGGTAACACATTTAACCAGGAATGTACCCAAAAATCTTTTGTGTAATGATAAAAATCAGCACCTAAAATTAGTGAGTGACACCATTGGGAAGGTATCTCGTTTCGTTTTTCTCTACTATAATCAGATATTACTGTAGGAATTACCGTATTTTCAAAAACTGCACTACTTGTAGCGACTAATTCTCCACTAGGGTCATAATAATTTCCATCACTAGGGTTAAACGTATAACCTTGCTCTCTTGCTAAATAAGTGTAGTCACTGTATCCGTTTTGGATTAACCATTCTTCTACTGGGTCATAACCATACGGTTCAGATATTCTTTGAACTAACCCTAGATTAAAAGATAATTTATTAGTTAAATTATATCTATATCTTTGGGATGACTCAAAATAAGTAATGTCGGTAAAATTATTCTCTAAGTATTCTACTTTAGCTAACCAATGTTTATCTACATACCTTAAAAAATAATGTTGATTTAAGTAATTTTCACCCAATAATCTCCTATAGTCAACTTCTGCTAGATATTCAAAGCCTTTTATTTTACCAACAGTTGAAGCGTCACTTAAAGACTTTTCTGTACCGTCATAAAATATATTAGCTCTGTTTTCATAGCCAAACCTAGCTCTCTTTCTAATTCCTAAAGCTATTGAGAAGTCAAAAGGTGTTTGAGCTTTGTCGTAAGATAACTGTCCTTGGGGGGTAATACTATATAAATCACCATCGGATATAGAATTATTACCATTCATCGCGGCATAAAATGTAGAATACTTAAAAATTTTCTTAATTCCCTGTGAAAATTTAGAAGGTTCTTTTTTTTCTGGTGTTGTATCTACTTGACCTAAAACTATTAGTGGGTAAAGTAATAATAATGTTAATAATTTTTTCATTGTTTTATAATTCTTTTAGTTACGATAATTTGATTTGATTTAATCGTTAAATTGTATAACCCTGTTGAGATAGATGAAACGTCTATTTTACTTTTATTGGTGGAGGTTAATATTAATTTACCCATAATATCTCTTATTTCTACAATTACTTCATCATTTAAGTTATGTTTGATATTGATGGTTTCTTGTGTAGGATTAGGGTAAACAATTATTTTTCTACCTTCTTCAGATACCTCATCTAAATTAAGTGGTGTACCATCTTGACAAAAATTATATTCTGCTTGACAGAATGAATCCCAGGAGTTATTACAACAGTAAGGGTCAACAGATATTACCCAAGCATAACAAGTATCGTTTAACCAATATGGTATACCAGGACCACCAATACAACCAGCATCATATAAACAACTACCATCATCCACATTAGCAGATGAATTGTAATTATACGCATCTACGTCTGTACATCCCGTAACCATTTCTATACAAGTTCCATTATCTACATTAGCTGAAGGATTGTAGTTAAGCATTGTGCTATCTGTACATCCAAAAATTGCTGGTGTGTAACAGTAATCTATACTCCAGTAATCTACTACTGTTGAGTCTGCCTCCCAAAATTCCACAAACCCAGCATTATCACATCCTGGATTATAAAAACAAGACCCATCATCAGTATTAGCGTTAGGGTTGTAAGAGTCTACATGTGCAGTAGAATCAGTACACCCAAAAACTTTAGGTATACAATTATACCCACCAAAAGGAGTGCCAGTGTATATGTCTTGTGGGCCATTAAATTTTTTCAATTTATTACCATTAGCCCAAGGGTATGTACCTTCTTCTATTATTATACCATAATCATTTTTAACTATGACTGAATTTTGAATGGTTTGTATTTGTATTTGAGATGGATTTTGTTGTGGTAGAGGTATCTCAAAATAAAACATCTCTAAAGGTGTTTGGTAAACGTCTACAGTTAGGTCTATAAAGAACGTATCTGTAAAAACTCCAGGGTCTAATTTAAAATCCCATAATTGATTTCCTTGTCGTAAACCAATGAATGAATTACCCCAACCATCACCACCATCGTCTTCTAATATTACTTGATACTGTACGGGACTGATATATTCTGGAGAAGTAGCGGTAGGGTCATAGTTAAACGAGGTACTATCCATACACCCGTAAATGTGTAGTGTTTGACAACTACCATTATCTACATCAGCTAATGGGTTGTATTCTTGGTATTGTGGGTCCATACAACCAGGAACAACTAATAAACCATTACATAACATAGGCCAAGGAGTAGAGTAGGTCCCGTCACTTGAAATAGAACTACCAAAAGCTGGATTAGTTAATTCAAATATTGTGTCTCCACAAGAAATATTTTCTACAATTACATCACCATCAACTGTTCCACCAGTTGTGGAACCAGCTAAACCATCACCGTAAGAATCTGTGAGTGTAAAAGTTATAAAAGTACTTAGATTAGCAGGGACACAAAAATTTGTATTTACAATAGAACCAGATTGCCCAAAATCATAAGTTCCTGGTAATACTTGGTATATCGTATCTAGAGATGTGCCGTTATCGGCAGTTAATAACCAACCTGTTTCACCAGGGTAGTTATCTAAAGTCAAAGTTACCTGACACTCGAATTCCGTAGGACTACATGACGGTGGTAAAACACAACTACCATCATTATTATCAGCCCAAGGATTAAAGTTAATAGCGGTACTATCGGTACACCCAAAAACCGCTAAAGTTTGACAACTACCATCGTCAAAATCTGCATTAGGGTCGTACTCTATATAAGCTGGATTAGTACATCCTGGATTATAATAACATTCTCCTATTATCCAAGAATCTTGAGAAGTTACTGGGTTTTGTAACATCCCACCGATAGAGGTCCACGAACCGTCAACAGAGAAAGGGCTGTTAGCAACATAAATTAAAGCTACATTAGAGTTACAGTTAGTTGGGAGTGTTATAGCGTCAACCCAATAATCAATCCCAGCTACATTTATTTTATCTCCTATAGAAAAAGCTGAGGAGTTAGCGTTATAGAAATTTAAGTTTACCCCAAAGTAATTTTGTGACCAAACTGGATTACAATACGAACTTTCTACATCACCCCCCAACTCAAGTACTGCGTTAGGGTCGTAATTAAATGCTAATGTGTCAGTACAACCAAAAATATAAGAACAACTACCATCGTCTAAATAAGCGTTAGGGTCATAATTAGTAGCGTTTGTGTCTGTACAACCCATGGTTGGTGGTGGGCACGGTAGTATTTGAACTACAGTATCAAATTGTGTAAAATTAAAAGCTGCGTCTAAATTTAGGATGGACCCTTGACACTGATTGGATATTTTAACCCAAACGTCCGTTTGATTAAAGTCTTGCCACCCATCACCAAAAGAATCATATAAACTTACAGTGAAGTCACCCGAATCTACATAAACTATAGTTTGAAAATACTCATAGGGTTGAGTTGGTTGGTGTGTTAATATGGTGTCCCCATTTCCGTTAATTAAAACTGACGATTCTGACGGGGCATAGAAATCGTATTGTATTTGTAAGTTAAACCAACTATTTTGACCTAAAAGTATGGTTGGTATTAAGCACAATAAAAATATTAGTTTTTTCATCCTTTAAATAATTTTTTTTTACCACCTTCATATACATAGGCGTGGCCTTCCTTTATTAATGTTTCGTTTATATTGATTGGGTTATTTTTAGTGTCTAAAATGAATATTTCACCTAATACTCTTCCGTATTTCCCTACACCATATGATTTTAACCTAAAATATCCTGGTTTAGAACTTATTTCCTCCAACAATTCCTTATTACGGTCTTTAGCGGCTAAACCTTTTTTCTTTTCATCTAAATTTCTAGTTCTAGATTCCCAAGTATCGATTCCCTTATACCTGATTCTTTTTTTAACCCAGATATCGAAGCCTACATCGATAAGAGCATCAATAGTGTCACCATCAACTACTCTTTCTAATTTTGCTCTATAAATGTATTTTTCCATTATTTCTCTAATACTAATTCTCTGTATTGAGTCCCTCTACTATTAGTTAAAACCAATATATCTGCAAAAGAAGTAGTTACAGTCCAAATTTCGTTACCTATTATTAGTTGGTTACCGTTTAAATCGTACTCGAAGTTTGTTATATTACATAAGGGTTTTTCTTGACACCATTCCCAACCCAGTAAAGAACTATCTTCCAACGTAGAGTTTTCGTTATTACCCCATCTCATTTGAGAAGTATAACCTTCATCACGAGTCCCATATATGGAATTGAATTTTAAAGTACTATCAATCACTACAGTACCTAAATTAGTAGTAGAGTCTTCTACATCGGTACATTGATTAATTTCTCTAAATTTAAAGATTGTAATTTCCCATTCCCCTATTAAATTTTTTTCAGTAGAATCATACACTATAGGTTCGAAATCTTCTTTCTCACAAGAGAATAAAAAGGTCACTATTAAGAACAAATTAAAATATATTAAGAATTTTTTCATTATATAAAAGTTTTACTATAAATAGTTAAGTTTGTATTAAAGGTGTCTCTTTAAACTGACCTAAAACGCTTGAATTTTTAATGTTATTTACTTACTTTTATTAAAAATATTTTAAATGAGTAAAGAAAGATTGGGTTCCCTGTTATTCTGGGGGTTTTTTATTGGGATATTCTATCTATGTAGTGTGAGTCAAAAAAATAATACTAGTGAGGTTAGAAATGTAAAAAATGTAAAAAAAGATACTTGTAAAGTATTTAGGGCTGAAGAAATTTTACTATGGACTGATGGTACTTGGGACAGTATACCGTACAAATTTGAGTCTATAGACTCTAACCACAATGGTTTTCCTGACAATGAGGAAAACGATACAATATTTAATAGGATATTAGAAACCCATAGTGATATAGAAGATTGTAAAAATTTAATTGAGAGGATAGAGGAAAAACTAGACCAACAAAATGTCAACTAACTGGGATAAAAGATATTTAAATTTGGCTCATTACATTTCTAAATGGTCTAGGGACCCTAATAGAAAATGTGGTGCTGTTATAGTAGGGCAAGATAACATTGAAAAAGCTATAGGGTATAATGGTTTACCAAATAATGTCGACCTCAACCATACTAATGTTAAAGAAAGATATGAAAAACCACAAAAATATATGTGGGTAGAACATGCAGAAAGAAATGCTATTTATACTGCAGGGAGAAATGGCATATCTTTAGATGGTTGTAAAATGTATGTAACATATTTTCCTTGTTGTGATTGTGCAAGGGCTATAATACAATCTGGAATTAAAGAAGTTTATTCACCTAAACCTGACTGGTCACACCACAAGTGGGGAGAATCGTGGAAAGTTTCTAAACAAATGTTTAACGAATGTGGTGTAAAAATTAAATTTATAGAAAATGAATAAAGATATGTTTTGGAAGGAGTATCACCAAATTAATAAAGATGAACTACCTTCTTGGGTGGAAGGTTTAAGTCCTATTGAAAGGAACGAAATAAAAAAAAGGGTCAGTCAGTTAACTATGGAGATATCCCATGGTCGTTATTACGATGGCTGGACGTTAGATGGTATGAAACAAGAAAAAGAAAAACTTTCTAGATTACTAAGCGAAAATATCTAACATAGACGGAAGTCTAGGTTCACTCTCATCTTCACAAACTTCTAGTGTGGGGAATATACAATCTTCATCGTTTTCCGTGTCAAACGGAAAACATCTATTTGTGTACATACCGTTATCACACTTTTTACAACAACTTAAACTTAAAGGTCTGTTAATTTCATCTTCAGATGAAGGGATGGGTTTCGTTGGTGCCGATATTGGTAGTTTTGGTGGACCTAACATATCATTAATGTCAATAATTTCTAAATCATCACCAATAGTAATGTCTCCGATATCTATATCATCATCACCAATATCTATATCATCATCACCAATATCTATATCATCATCGTCATCACCAGGTCCTGTAATAAAAGCAATTTTAGGTTCAAACTGAAATCCTTTACTTCCTTTGGTTATGTCCACTTCTTGTGGAAGTTCTCCGATGTCTTTTTCTCTACCACTAGTTGTTAATGGTCCTTCACCTACAAACGCGTTACCATCATATTGACCAGAAGAACTGGTATTGGTACCACCTTTTCCAGTAGCACCTCCCTTTTCCAGTATAAGTGCTTTCTTATGTAATTTTAAAATTCTATTTTTTTCGTTTTTATCCATTATCTTCTAAATTTTCTAGCACCTCTTAATTTTTTAGGATTCTCGTCTAATTCTATTTCTAAATCCCCACCTATATGTATATCTCCAAACAAGTTTAGTAAAGAATCGGGTAATACATCACCAACTACTTCGTTATCTATAGTTTCAGGTATTTCCGAAAAATCACAAGGCCCCTCATGACATTGACCACATGTAGAACATACATTTGTTTCTACGTCATTAAATCCACCTATATTACCACCTGTAATGTCTACTTCCGAAGGTAATTCTATACCTAACTCAACACTCATAATTTCTTCTCTAGGTGATTGTGTAAGTTCACCACCAGATTGCCAAGCCATAGGTGTTTCATAAGAACCTGATGATGTTGTAGAGGTAGATTCCTTTATTACCGTTTCAGTTAAACCA
>Ga0209645_1001841_pt1 | contig 10373 bp, 13 predicted proteins | sample ETNvirenome_6_30_FD_184070 | JGI IMG/M metagenome (GOLD analysis project Ga0209645, IMG submission 184070) | Marine viral communities from the Pacific Ocean - ETNP_6_30 (SPAdes) (version 2) | ecosystem: Environmental > Aquatic > Marine > Oceanic | place: Pacific Ocean | collected 2013-06-19
CGCATAAAGCAGTTAATCTTTTACTTTCTGCGTATTCTTTAAAAACTATCATCATAGCTCTAAAGATATGAAAATTACGATATTTAGGATTAACATGAAGCCATAGACTTCTTAAAAATCGTTTGTCGCTATACCAAGTTTCGTCTACAGCGGCAGCCATAGTTCCTATTATAGCATTTTCATATTCTACTACTATAACAAAACTATTCTTAATGTAAAATATAATATGATTGAGTAATTTCTTATTGTTTACGTTACCAAAATTATATGGTGATTCTGGCAACCATGTTTTTAAAAGCTCTCGAATTCTGACAGCATCATCAATACGAGCTTGCCTTATTTTATATTTATCTTTTTCCATCAGGTCTAATATTTATTCTTATTGTACCAAATCTCCAATTATCTCCAATATCAGTATTTTCTATTCTTAAACTAGATTGTCTTCCCCTAGTTCTCGTATTGTAAAATCTTGTAGCATTATTAACTGTAATTGCTTCTCCAGAAGTTCGTGTATCGTTTGGATAATCTCTTGTTTTAAGTGTAATTATAGCATTACCTTCCATATTTTGAAAATCTGGAATAACTTTATTTATAAAACTAAAAGTTTCACCATCAGCAATATCTCCATCACCAGATTGAATAAAAGATGCTAATGCAGAGCCGTCAGCGTCTACACCTTCTTCATGCCTGTAAATTAAACTTCTACCAGCTGTAAGACCATTTATTTGAACGTAAGTGTTAGATGTGTTGTTAGCAAAATACTCAGTTGCTAAAGGATTTAATTCAACACCATTATCTTGATATGTACTTCTTGCTAAATTACCAAAGTACCAACTATTTTCTAAATAATTATAAATAACATATCTATCTATCTGATCAGAGTTGCTAGAACAATAATACCAAATAATTTCTGAAAAATTAGAAGTTTGTCCTGCATATACTTGAGCATATTGAGTTTTATTAATATCATCGAATACATAATTTAATACACTACACGGTATCTCTTGTACTGCTCCAGCGTATCTAAAAAATTGTCCATCTGACATCCAGTATGCAATATCATCTACAACAATAGCTGCATTTAATCCTACTGATCCGCAATCATTACCAAGCTGTCTAAAACCAAAAATAAAAGGTGGGCCAATAAAAGACATCGAATGCATAGTTGTGTCTGTCCATATTAAAATAGTTCCTTTTGCAGGTCTTGCACATCTTATTTCACTTCCACCTGCAATTCTTTGAGACCCAGCTGAATTAGTTGCATTCGCTGTAAAAGAATTAAAATTTTCTTGATCACTAAATCTAATAAACATTTTATCTTGAGTTCCATTATCTCCTATAGTAGTTTCTGTACCCATACAAATTAAATGCCTTGTTTCTGTTGATACAACAGATAGTGTACTTGCAGTAGGTGCGTTAGCTATTACTGTTGCCGGATTATTTGACATTCCATCAGAAGTATTCCAAAGATAAGTTTTTCCATCACGTTGTGTTATAATTAAATCTTCTCCCCAATTATTCATAGACCACTGTCGCATATCCAAAGTAACATTAGAAGTTGATCTAGGAGTAGACCAAGTGCTTAAATTCCAAGTGCCTGTTCCCCAACCAAAACCAAAAGTCTGTTTATCTGGTCCTATTGATAATTGATATGATATATCACAATTTCCTGTCGTGGTAACACTTGCATTAGCTGTTCCACTTGATTGAATAGTATAAGCATCAGCATTAGTAATTTCAATAATTTCATATTGAGCATCTAAAGATGAATTTGAAATACCACCGATACTTGTAGGTGCTACATTAGAAATGGTAATAAAATCACCTAATTGAGCACCATGCGTAGAATGATTTACTATTACATTTGAACTTCCTGAAGTAGTGTTAAAAACACTTGTTAAAGCATTAGATTGTCTTATAGGAGTAATATCAGCATTATCTCCAGAACGATATACATATACTTTACGATCAGTTCCTAAACCTTCATAACGTATACCAGTATTATCAAGCCATTGATGTAAAGCTCTTCCAACTCCTACATAATAATCTTGACTAAATTTTTCCCAACCACCTATTTTTTGTGGTAAACCTTTTCTAAATCTTATTTTATCACAATTAGACCATCTACCCTCTGCTCCAGTTTCAGTGTTTTCTGTATCTATTCCAGGTAAAAAATTTAATTGAGTTAAAGGCATAATTTGTAAATTATATAACAAATATTATAAAAATATAGTGCTATTTTTTAAGTATTATATTCCATTCTAATTCAGACAATAAATCTTTTAAATAAACCTTTTTAAGTCTTTTATTTTTAATATATTTATGTAATTCTTCTAAATCTAATATAATCCATTTATCTTTAAATTCTAAGACCATTTTATCAGCTTTAGATAAGGTTGTACTTTTTTGTGCTAAATTACCCTCAGTTAATTTAAACATATCTCTTACATCAAATTTATAAAATCTATTTTGATTTTTTAAAGTACCTGATATATTCCAATAAGTATTTTTTTCTGGATACTCTATATTATTTAAATATTTAGAAAATCTATTAACAATAGTCATAATTTTTGTTAAATATTATTATAATTAATCTATTTATATACATATGAGAGTATATAAAAATTTTATATCTAAAAAAGATTTAAATATTTTACAAGAACATATGTTAGGACCTAATTTTCCTTGGTACTATAATAAAAGTGTAGTCAACCAATATGAAGACGGCTCTCCAGAAGATAAGAAAAATTTTCAATTTACTCATAGTTTTTATATGAATGATGTAATAAATTCTGATCAATTTAAAATATTAATACCACTAATTAAAATTATTAATCCATTAACTGTAGTTAGAATAAAAGCTAATTTATTAACTAGAACATCTAAAATTATAGAACATGGTTATCATACTGACTATGATGAAAATAGTCATAAACTTACCACAGGTATATTTTATTTAAACACTAATAATGGATACACTAAATTTAAAAATAAAAAGATTGTTAAAAGTGAAGCAAATAAATATATAGAATTTAAAGGCGAAGAAAATCATACAGGTTCTACTTGCACTGATAAAAACATAAGGGTAGTTATAAATTTTAACTACATTAAACAATGATATTAAAAAATTCTTATTACTGGTTTAAAGAAGTTTTAACTCCAAAGTTCTGTGATGACGTAATTAAATATGGTAACTCTAAAAGTAAAAAAATAGCTTTAATCGGAGGCATTGGTGAAAATAGAGATATTAATAAAAATCCTCTTACTAAAAAAGAAATAAAAAATTTACAAAAAATTAGAAAATCAGAAGTTATTTGGATGACAGATCAATGGATATATAAAGAGATTATACCGTATGTAAAAATTGCTAATCAAAAAGCTGGATGGAATTTTCAATTCGATAGATCAGAAGCTTGTCAATTTACAACTTATGGTCCAGGACAATACTATGATTGGCATTGTGATTCAAACGAAGATCCATACAAAAGAGAAAACGAAAATGATCCTGAACATGGTAAGATTAGAAAATTATCTGTTACTTGTTCTTTAACAGATCCTAAAAAATATAAAGGTGGAGAGTTAGAATTTAATTTTAATAGACCAAATCAAAAGAAAAAATATAATATAAAAAAATGTATTGAAATTTTACCTAAAGGGTCTATCGTTGTTTTTCCTTCTTTTGTTTGGCATAGAGTTTGTCCTGTTACGAAAGGCACTAGAAACTCTTTAGTAATTTGGAATTTAGGGTGGCCATTTAAATGAGTTTAAATTATACAGGATATTTTATAACACCTATTTATGAAGAAAAAATAAATAAATGGATTAAACCTTTTAACAAAGCTTGTGATAAACATATTAAAGAAGCTAGAAAAAGAGACATACCATTTATAAAAAAAAGAAATAAAGATTTTAAAAAAAATTTAAAAGATTTTGGTCTTTCTGCTCACTCTGGTTCTTTGTCTGGTTTACCTGAATTTAAAGAGATAGAAGAATATGTAATTAAATGCTCTGATAAAATATTAGATCAAATGGGTTATAATACTCAAGGTTATAAAATGTTTATGACAGAAATGTGGGTTCAAGAATTTTCTAAAAATGGAGCAGGTCATCATGAAACACATATACATTATGATAATCACATATCAGGTTTTTACTTTTTAAAAGGATCAGATAAAACGTCTTATCCTATATTTAAAGATCCAAGGCTAGCAAAAATAATGAGTTCTTTACCAGAAAAAAATCCTTGGGATACTACATTTGCATCACATGCAATTAAATATCATCCAGAACCTGGAACATTAATTTTATTTCCATCTTTTTTAGAACATGGATTTCCACTAGATCATGGCATAGAACCTTTTAGATTTATGCATTTTAATTTACAAGCAGTAAGGAAAACAATAATTAACAAATGAAAATAGACGATCATATTGAGAAGCAAATTCTTACTGATTATTTTCTTATAGAAGGAACTGTAGAAATTGATGAAAAATATTTTATTAATAAAATTAAGAAAGGTTTTGAAAAAGAAAACAATATGAGTTTTAAAACGAATGTTAGAGATTATATGACACCTTTTGAGTATTTTAATAAAGATGAAAAGTTTCTTAATATATTAAAAGATTTTATAAGTTATATAGATGCTAGAATTTATTTGAGTAAATATACTTTAATTGATTCTTGGGGGTATTGTGTGAGAACAGGTCATAAAACAAGATTTCATCATCATGGACGCAATATGTGGTCAGGAGTTATTTACTTAAATGAACACCCTCAAGCTTTAGAATTTCCAGATATTAAAAAACAAATAAAACCTAAGAAAGGTAAGTTTGCTTTGTTTTCTTCTTTTTTAAAACATGGAGCACAAAGACATCAAAGTAAAAAAACTAAATGGGGAATAAGTTTTAATTTAAAATAAAAGGAGAACAAATGAGTTTTAAAAAAAATAAATATCAAGTAATTAGAAAAGCTTTATCACCTGAAATGACTTATTTTTGTTCAAGGTATTTTATGTTTAAAAGACAAGTTGCAACTACTTTATTTGATCATAGATACATCTCTCCATTTGAAACAATGTTTGGAGCTTGGGACGATGATCAAATTCCTAATACATATTCTCATTATGCTGATTTAGTTATGGAAGTTTTATTAGCAGAATTACTTCCTTTGATGATGAAAAAAACAGGTCTTAAACTTACACCTAATTATTCTTATGCAAGAATATATAAAAAAGGTGATGAACTTAAAAGACACAAAGATAGATTTAGCTGTGAAATATCTACAACCTTAAATTTAGGTGGTGATCCTTGGCCTATATTTCTTGAACCATCTGGAAAAAAAGGAATGAAAGGTGTTAAGATAAATTTAAAACCTGGAGATATGTTAGTTTATAGAGGTTGCGATTTAGAACATTGGAGAGAACCTTTTGAAGGAGATAGCTGCACTCAAGTATTTCTTCATTATAATAATTTAGAAACAAAAGGATCAAATGAAAATCTTTTTGATAGAAGACCTCATTTAGGATTACCTGTTTATTTTAAAAAAAAATAATGTTAATAAATGAACTTTTCCCTACTGTCATAGGTTTTAGCGAAAATAAAAAACATAATAATTTACTCATAAAACATTTATATAAAGTACAAAAAAAAATAAATAGTGGAGGCCAAAATTGGGGTTCTACTGTGTATAATACAGATGGAACTTACAATCTTCATAAAGATTTAAAATTTAATACATTAAATGATTGGATATTTTCTGAAGTTAATAATTATAAAAACATAATTGGATATCAAGATTTTAACATGTCTTGTTCTAGAAGCTGGTTTAATATTTATAAAAAATATGATTACCAAGAAAAACACAACCATGTAGGTGTTGATACGATATCAGCTGTTTATTTTTACAAAGTTGTTAAAGATAATAGTAATTTAATTTTTCATTCTCACGAACCTGAAAGTGTTGAACAAACTTTTGACAAAAAAAATAAATATACTTGGAGAAGTTTTATAGTTGAACCAAGAGAGGGATTATTAGTTATGTTTAAATCTCATGTAATACACAATGTTTTACAGAAAAATAATAACAAAAAAAGAATATCTTTTGCCTACAATTTTAAATTAGATTATTCTGGTTGATTAGGTAATGGTACCCAACCAGTAGTATTGTCTGCTTGATAAGCGTCTTCATCCCAAATATATATTTTATCATCGCTTGGCATCGGCATAGGTGGTACTAAATCACCATCTGTATTATAAGTCCATGCAGCACCAGGTTTACCTTTTAAAAATCTATCATTGGTTTCATCATAAGTATCACCTGCTCCTGCATATTGTTTTCTGAAATTATGATTATAAGAAGTTTGAACCCACTTAACACCATTTGCAGATAAAGGTACGACTGTCTCAAAATGAGTTGCAGCTTGTGTTGACTGTTCTCCACCATTATTTGCAATATCTGTGTTGCAACCAACCACTACTCTTAAAACTTTATTATCTTTATCTAATTCTGCAAAATGAGCCATTATGCTACCACTAAGTTTCCGCTAACTAAAAATCTAGCTACTTTTCCTCCACCTGCTGGTGCAGGTACTGTTACTAAAGAATTACTTCCAGGTGTTACAGAAATTAAAGGTGCATTACATGCACATATTCTTATCTCTACTCTACCAGATCCACCAGCTCCACTTGCTGGAGAAGGAAAGCCTCCACCTCCGCCACCGCCGCCGGTATTTGGAGATCCAGCTCCTCCATTTCCAGAGCCTCCGCCGCCGGAACCACCTGAGCCTGATCTTGAACAAAATCCTCTACCGTCATTTCCAGATCCTCCACCGCCAGCATAAGTTACTGGAGATCCTGTAATATTTGATGCTACTCCCGAACCACCATTTCCACCAACTGGGTTTGGACTTCCTCCTGGTTTTCCTGCTTCACCAGCTCCTCCGCCGCCAGATGATCCTGCTTTTCCGCCACCTTGACCAACTCCACCAGGTTCACCTTGAGGGGGACTTGTTGGAGGTGTATTACCACTTCCTCCTGGAACTCCACACCAACCTACAGTACCTGAGCCCGAACCTCCTGGTCTTTTTGATGATGGAGCATCTGTTCCTCCACCTGTTGAAGTAATAGCATCTACTCCGTCTGTGCCAGAAGGATTAAAAGATGAAGATCCACCTCTATCTTGTACTTGTGGTGCTGGATAACCTTGTGGTGGACCACCTCCACCTACTACAACTGGATAAGTTGTACCAGGTTGTATAGTTAATTGTGTACCGCTGTTTAATGGGCTAGGTCCATAAGCTGAAAATCTCATACCTCCAGCTCCGCCTCCTCCACCGTTTGGCGCTCCTCCAGATCCACCTCCAGCGATAACTAAATAATCTACACCAAAGCCACCGGCTCCGGCTCCTTTAGTTCCTCTTGCTGAAGAAGCTGCAAAAGATCCAAGAATTGGCATAAAACTCCTTTCTATTCAAAAGATGTTAATTGAGCTAATACAGTGTAAGTGTTAGCTGCAGTTTTAATAGCAGTATAAGTATAAGTATCAGTAGCACTAGCTGTTCCTTCTGTAGGAGCACCTCCTACCCATTTAGGAGTAACAGTTGATCCATCAACCTGTACTACATTTGCATAATAAGCAGTAGAACCTTGAGGTACAATATGCGCAACTGTAATACTTTCACCTGTATCTAAATAATTGTTTAATGTAACAGAAGAATTACCTCTTAAATTAAATGTCCAGTTAGCAGAAGCATTAGTTGTAAAATTTTGTATTGCACCATCAATTGCATCAAAATTTATTGTACCAGTTGCTGCTGTTGCTGAAGTATTTACTTTTTCATTTAATTGTTGAACTTTTCCTCCACCATTAAAAGTTACTAAACCATAACCTTTTGGAGATAATAATAAATCTGTATTTGTTCCGTTTGTTGCAATTACATTTGGTGCAGATCCTTGAATATCTACAGTATTTGCTGTTGCAACTAAATTAGTTCCAGAAACATTAGCAGAACCAATTATATTTGTTCCAGCAACATTTCCTGAAGAAGTTACAGATGTCATTGCAACATCTCCTAAATCTGCCATTACATCAAACATTGTAGAACCATCTGTATATACAATTGTTTTAGCACCTTGTTTAAGTGTAATTGCATTTGCAGCGTGACCTGTATTTGCAAATTTTAATGTTTGTGATCCACTTGTATTATTAAAAACTACATAATTTTGTTCTACAGCATCAGTAAATACATGAATGTCTCCAGTTAAAGTACCAGTGAATTCTAAGGTTGCATTGTGAACTTGATCGTCTGTTGTACTATCATCAGTATTTGAAGTTGAATTATTAGATGTTAATGTTACGTTTGCTGAACCTCCTACAGGCACCGCTTGATAACCAGAAACAGAAGCATCTACTCTATTTAAAACATAATTAACTAGATTTCCCCAAGTTCCTGAATTTTCTCCAGAAGCTTGTCTCTCTAATTTTAATCTTGATGTAAAACTTGATGGCATAATTTTTTATACTCCATATTTAAAATAATGTAAATAATATATATTTGTAAACATTTGTCTAGTGAATATTAGTCCAATTTTCTTGATTATTATCAATAATTGGATCCCAAAATTTTATTGTAGAAGAAGAAATATTAGCTTGATTTCCAGTTATGGGTAAGAAGTTTTGTGAAGTAGGTACAATATTAGCTAAAGAAATAGTTAATTCTTGTCCTGTAATTGATAATATTTGACTTGCAGAAATATTTATTGTACCAACATTTGAATTTGCAAGCATGCCAGTAATATCAATTGTATTATTTGTAACTGCACTTACATTAGAAAGATCAACAGTTAATCCTATACCTGTTACATTTAAAAATGTAGCAAGACCTACAACAATTCCATCATTATTTAATGATACATTAGCTTCTAAAGTAGGAGTATTTATTGTAATAGCTCCTCCAGCAACTACAGCAAATGTATTAACTGTTGCTGTAACTAAATCTTCACCTGTTATTGAAACTCTTGCAATACCATCTGCATCAATTGTTCCTGATGATGAAGTTAATTCTTGTCCAGTTATTGTGTTTGTAGAATTTCCTATAACAGTTACAGAATTTCCAGAAATATTTAATTGATTTAATGTTGTTGTAGAAAATACATTACCGTTACCAGTAAATACAAAACCTAAACTTGAATTCCAATCTCCAACATTCCATTCTTCTCTTCCCCAACCAAAACCTAAATTTAAATCTAAATTTAATTCACCAGCAGTAGTTAAAGAAATAAAAGCATCGGGATTTTGATTCCATGCAGCAGAAGACCATGTTCCTCTACTCCAACCTGTTCTAATTTCAGCATCAACAGTAATACTTCCTAGTGAAGTATTTAATTGTTGACCTGTAATTGCTACAGATTCATTATTTAATTGATTCCATGCACCTTTATTCCAAGAGAAAGAACCATAAGCATTACTAGAAATACTTATTGAACCACCCATTCCTGAATGATTTGAACAATAATAATATAATGTAACAGGTGTACTTGAAGTTACTTGAATTTCTGTATAAGCTCCAGAGGATCCTGGTGTTCCATTTGTAGTTACACCTGTGGTATATTCAGAACCGCCTCCCCAAGTACCATTTGGTGTTTCAGAAAGTCTTAATGGATGAGTTGCATTTGAACTATCAGATTGATCAAAACGATATGTTCCTGATACAGCTAAGTATGCTGTTGCTTGCAATACACCATCAAGATAATATCTATTACCTGACCCGGGATTGGCAACGGTAACTGTAAATGTTCTTGCCAGGGACATAAGGATTTACCTCCTTATGCTATTCTAATTAAGCCGTTTGATGCGTCTGCGTTAGGAAACTGTAACTCAAATGTACCATTAGTAGATGTTTTTACACCACCAAAATCTAAAACTGCAATAGAAGAATTACTATTGTTTGCGTTGTAGATTAATGCAGCTTGAGCAGAAATTGTTGCATTTGCAAATGAAACATTATCAGCATCAAAAATTGCTGTTGTTCCATCAGTCGAAATAGCAACATTAGTTAATGTAGCTCCGCCAGTAGTGTAATTAGTACCACTGCTTGATATTTCATTAGCTGTAATATAAGCGGTAGTATTTTGATTTAGAGTTGCAGTGTTGTCGTAAAGTGCACACTTTAATGTCTGAGCTTCTAAGTTTCCACCAGGCGACATTAAGTCTTGTTTAAACGACACTGTAATCGCTTGAGATATTGCCATGTTTATTGTCCTCCAGTTAATGTATTCTCGCCTAGTGGACTACCAGGAAACTTGTAATCAGTTCTTCTTCTTCTACGAGCTTCATTATTGATAGCAGCCACACTTTCGACATACTTTTGTTTATAT
>Ga0209645_1001842_pt1 | contig 10371 bp, 15 predicted proteins | sample ETNvirenome_6_30_FD_184070 | JGI IMG/M metagenome (GOLD analysis project Ga0209645, IMG submission 184070) | Marine viral communities from the Pacific Ocean - ETNP_6_30 (SPAdes) (version 2) | ecosystem: Environmental > Aquatic > Marine > Oceanic | place: Pacific Ocean | collected 2013-06-19
TTGTATTAGCCATTTTAAACCTCGTAGTTAAATTATATCATCTCTTCTACATCGTCTGCTAGGGCAGTTGATATAATTGTTATCCCTAGAAATAAAAAATAAGGAGGGGAAAATCCCCTCCTAATTCGTACTTTATGCTCCCGGTGAACCGAAGATACATCTCCAGTCTGAGAATCCAAAAGAATATCTTTCAGATGCTTTGAAACGCATATTTCCTGTTTCAAAATCTGGTTCCATTGATGTTTTCAAAGGTCTTCTTTGGAACATCTTTAGTCCAGAATCAGTTAAGTCTGTTAAGATAAAGAACGCATCAGTATCAGTTAAGTAGTGATTTACTACATAACCTTCTGGGAACATTCCCATGCTTCTTAATGCGTTAGTATCATTGTCAGCAGTACCAACTCTTAACTCACTTTTCAAAATTCTTTGAGCAGTGAACGCAAGTTCTTTTGGTATTACAAGTTTTCTAGCTTGCACCGCTACTGGGATACTTCTGTCATCTTCAAATCCACCAATCGAAATGATTGCGTTTTCTAAAGATGATTCAGAAAGGTCAGCCGCAGTAGTTGGCTCGTTAGCTTGTGTACCTGCCTCTAGTGTAGGGTGATCGGTAGCGATAAGTTCTTTACCATCTCCACCCGGAAAGCTAGAGTTAAATGCATTGTTAAGTACGTTAGCACCTTTTACTTGTTTAGTGTATGCCATTGATCTTGCTAATGCCGCAGTATATCTTTTTGAAAGCGTATCGTACAAGTTGTCTTCCACTGCCTCTTCTGTGATAGCGAAAGCTAGTGCGATAGTTTCATGTGAATATCTTGCAGTCCATAGCTCAGATGATGAGTCATAACCTACAGCAGAACCTTCAGCTTTTACTGATGCTCCCTTAAAGCCTGTAAGAAGAACTTCTTCTTCAAATGCTCTTTGTGAAGTTTCAGTTGTAAAGATCTCTTCATGCTCTCTTTCCCATCTTGAATACTCAAGACCAAATAGGGCGTGAAGACCCGGTTCTAATTCTTTTGCTAGTTGTGATCGTGATATAACAGCCATAATTATACTCCCGGTGCGGTTGAAGCACTTCCACCTGAGACGTGCTCGTTAAGTTGATGCTCATAGATCACTACTTCAAATTCACCATTTGTTCCTGCTGAATTATCTGGATCGTCAATGAGTCTTAGGATACGAAAAGTTGCCGTACCCGTACCTGTTGTTCCACTAATCTCATGTCCAGATTGTCCAGTTGTTGTACTTCCAGATCCTGCAACAAGATCAGCTAAATTACCGATGTCGGCAAAATCTGCTGAACCTGCTGATTGGATTCTGTAAGTAATGTTTGGATCATCATAAACATAAGCTGTTACATCAGCACTACCAAGTGTTGTTGTACCAGTTGGAAAATATTTTTTGTAAACCACTTCTCCATCTGAAGCTGTGTATTTTACGCCTGCAAATACACCAAGAACTGGTGTGTCAGTTGCCGCCGCTACATCAATATATCCTGTGCCTAGTAATTTTACTATGTCACCAGTAAATATATTTGAGTTTGTACCGCTTGCAATTTTGTATTCGCTAGCTCTAATCATACCACCACTTAAATGTCGAAATGGTCTTGCACCTGCCGGTGCATCTAAATTAGCCATGTATACTCCAATTTATTAAGTACACTACTCGTCAAACTGTGGCTTATTCCCAGTTGACACGGAAGACTGATTTGATTTTGTAATAGGCATTGAAGGATGTTGTTCTCTCATAACATTCTCATCTACAGCTTGTTGTTGTCTAGCTGTTCTTTCCTTAACCCAAGTGTTTCGAGATTTTGAAAAGTCTTTAGGAATTTTAGCAAGAACTAAATCACCACTACCTATCACTCCGGCAAACTTACCTCCTTCGTGTACAGGTAATTCTAAGTCTGGATGCTCCTCACTTCGCACAAACTCATAGCCTTCTCTTTTACGTCTAGCTATGTTTCGTGTATCATCTTCACCGCCTGCTTGTACCCTAATCCAACGATAGTTTACATCATCTTCATTTGGCTTTGGAGCATCCAAGTCATTTGGTGGTTTATAAGTTACTTTGCGTTCATCATGCTTTCTTGAAGCGTTAGAACGAGATAGTTGTGTAGATTTGTTCATTATGATTCCCTCCCTACAAACTTCGCATATTCTTCTTGAGGCACTCCTAATCTCTGAGCCATTGCGATCTGGCCTTCAGTGAGTCGAACTTTGTTAGAAGTGTTTTTTGTAGCTCGTCTAACGCCAGCTACCACTTGTTTGGGTTTTTCTTCCTCTTCGAATTTTGTTGGAAAGGACTCCCTCATCCTGCGATCAACTTCAGCGTAATACTCATCTGAAGAAGGATCATATCCTTCTTTTTTAAGTTGGGCATCTATACTGTAAGCGGCACCTGTCATAGCGACATCAGTACCAAACCAACTGTTAGTTTGTGCCCACCTTAGAGCTTTCGGATCTACTTGACCAGATGTGTTGTTCGTAACTGCCTGTTCAAGTTTTTCCGTTTGGCTTTCGGTTGTCGAAACCTTTTGTATCATGTCTCTATCTGCATTATTTAAACCATATTTAATATCTGCAATTCTTTCTGATATTTCTAAAAGTTTATCAGAGTCACCAGACTCATAGGCTTGTTTGTATGCTTGACGAGCCATCGTCAAATTTTCTTCTAAATTTTTCTTTTTTTGTTCTACTAAACTTTGCTGAGTTTTTTCATAATCTGGTTTCAACTTTTGCATTTGAGAAACCAATTCTTGATTATAAGAATATAATTTGTTTCTTTCTCTTTCAGCTTCGTTAGCTCTTTTAACAAGTTCGTTAATACGATCTTGATAATTTTTTTTCTTCTTTTTATCTTTTTTATTAGAAACTTCTTCTTGTTCCTCTGCGGCTTCAAGTTCTTCAGTTTCTTCTACAACTTCTTCTTCTGCGATCTCTTCTTGATCGGAAGGTTGTGCGACAGCCTCTTTAGGACTTTCTTTATTTTCTTCTACCATAAACGGCTCTAGTCTTTCCTCTTTGCCGTCATCAACAACCTTCATCGGCTCAGACTTTTTTTTGTCTTTGCCAACTTGTTCATGCACTACTTGCATAGCGTTTTCTCCTTAGTTTGCGTTATTATAACGAAGTTACTATGTAACTTTTTTTACATTTGGGACTAACCCCAAAATTTCATCATCATTCATTATTCGTAATTCTGCATCACCATATTTAAAACGATGACCTGCATATTTACCAAACATGACATGATCTCCAACCTTTGCCCATGGATTTGACATATCGCTTCGGTTGTATGCGTCAGCACCCATCTGTATAATTTTACCGATTGATGCTACCGATCTATGATCCTCGACAGCTTTGCCGGGAAGATAAATACCTCTAGATGTTTTATCAGATACATCAAGAGTTTGTACTAATATCCTATGACCTACAGCCACAGGATGATCTTTGTCTTTAAGTTTTTTTTCTACAAGAGAAAATTCTGTCATTTAATCCTCCAAGTTTTTTGACGACTCCTTGAGGATTTCTAACACTGTTGTAAAACCTTGTGCCTTGCCCACTTGTTTATCATAGTCTTCTTTTTTTACTCGACCATCAACAAGTGCTTGCGAGATTAATTCTTTTTCTTTTTCTATTTTATTCTTTATGTGATGAATAAACTTTGGAAGATCCACTAAAATATGCCTTTAAACTTTACCTTCTTTGTTTGTATGTCGTATTGACCTCTAAAAGATGTTTTCTTATTTGCTTTCACAATGCCACCCATTTTCATATCTTTAACTTTTGGTATAACACCTTTTTCCATTAGAATATCTTTTTGCGTTATTGTGCCATCACCAGAATGATCTGGAAAACCATCAACTTTTTTTACACTACCTCCAACATTAAAATTACCTTTACCTGCTCTTCCCGGATTAATAGTTTTTTTATCTGGTTTTGGTTTCTTTTTAATTTTTACTTTTACAGGATTTTCTTGTTCAAATTCCATAGCAGAAATTCTGTTAACACTGTCAATTAAATCTTCATTACTTCTTAGTTTCATAGCTCTTTCAAGTTCTTTATTCTTTTTTTTAGCTATCTTATCTACTTCAAATTCTTCACTCATTATTTTTTCTCTCCTCTAGTAGAAACCATTCTTTCATTAGATCTTATTCTACCTGCCTCTCTTTTCTCTTGAGATTTTCTCTCTTGAGTTTTTACATTTGCTTGAGAAGCTAATTTTAATTGTTCTAATTCTTTTTGCATTTGCATCTTTTGTACTTCTAATTGTAATTTTTGAACTTCTAAATTATTTTTCATATCTAATTCTTTGTTCTTTAATTCGTTACGCATCATATCATCTTGTGCTTCTTGTTGAGCTTCTGCTTGTCTTAGTTGCAGATCTTGTTGCATTAGTTGTACTCTAGGATCTTGCATTACTTGTTGGTTTTGTTGTGCTTGAATTAATGCTTGGTTTCTTTGTGCAATAATTTGAGCCGCACCTGCTTGTGCTTTAGCAACCTCGTTTTCTTTTTCTGGTTGCAGTGATTCGTATTCATCATCTTTTGCAATATTAGCCATTGTATAATCTGGAGGAGTAGGTAGTTCTGATTTACTTTCTTCTTCAATCATTTGTCTATAGATGTGAGCTTTGTGCTCTGCAATGTGAGATGAAATCATTGCCATTAATTTATTTGCCGCCTGCTGTCCCATTGCAGGATTACCACTTTGCGGTAAGTTAGATGGATCATTCATAAATGCTGTATGTACAGCTATGTGTGATTCATGGTCTTGCCAACCATATGCTTTAGTTGGTCTACCTTGCAACATAGCAAAATTTTCTGTTGCAGGATCCATTGGTTTCTCACCCATCTCTGGTAGAAGAATATCCTCTACATTCGCTATGTTTAATGCTTCATACATTCTTCTATATGCTTCACGAAGATCATGGATCTGTGGAGCAGATGTTGCCATTTGCAACTGTGTTTGTGCGAGAATAACTCGCTGTGCTGTGGAGAAAATATTAGGATCTGATACTGGGAATACATCTACCCTACCATCAAAATCCTTTTTAAATACAAACCTGCTAGTGCCCTCAACTGAATAAGGATAATAGTCTGGCAAGTAGTCAGCATTGATTCTTGATAAAATCTTTAATTCTTCTTTTTGAGTATTGTGAAGTCTTTTATGGATAGAAGACATCACCTTAGTACCCTGCTCCAACAACGCTATCGTTGTCCCTACCGGAGCTTGAGTATTACCATCACCAACCTGCATGTCAGTGATAGCGGCTAGTCTTCTACCTTCATCCGTCATTGCTCCCAATAATTGTGTCAAGACTTGTGACGGCTCTTTAAATGGCAGTGGTATTACTGATTTCTTAATATCATCGCCATAACCTTCAACATCTCTAAATTCACCAAATCCAATAGGAGTGTCTCCACCCTCTACTCTCATCCCTCTGGCTTTAAAGCCTGCGGGTAGATTAGCGAACTGTCCTGCATCAATTAAAGATCGCAGTATTGTTGTAGCAGATTTTTGCAAATTGCCAAGTAAATGCACATAACCTAGTCCATAAAAACCAAATCCGGGCAAAAACTTGTAGTGAACAAAGTGTTGTATTCTTTTCTTTTCTGGATCAGACTCACTGTAATTAGCACGGATGCTAAGTATCTTTGATGTGTCTTTGCATATTGTAACTATGTAAGGAAGACCAATACCTTCATCGTCTTGGAATCCTTCTAAGTCTAAGTCAACATGCATTTCCAAAAGAGTATACACTTTATCCTTGGAGGAAACGTCTCTTGAAAAACCTTGAACTTCTTGTATCTTATTTTCTATTTCACCTGTTTCTGGTATGGCACTTTCCATCATGTCCATATCTGCATAGAAACCAGATGCAATTTTCTTTCTTAACTCATTCTCTGTAATTTTAATTACATGAGTATATCTTCCAGATGATCTTAAATCTGGCGTATCATAAGATACAACAAAATCTTCTACTGGTATAAATCTAGATATTGGTCTAGCTACACCATCATCGTAATAAATCTTTTTAAAACAACTACCAACAATCGGTAAATAGAAAAGCATTTGATCTAAATCATCAAAGAACTCTTCCATCACCTCAGTGATTTGATAGTTCATAAAGTGTCTAACTCTTTCTGCTTGTTTTATTTTATCAGAAGAAGACACACCTACTACTTTGGTCTTTACTGGCCCATTAGCAGGATATAATTCTTTAATAGCTTGAGATTGAAACTGCACTGCGGCTTCTACCATCAACGGATGATGGGCGGCACATGCACCTTCAAAAGGTCTATGCGTATCTTCTAGTTTTAATCCTAAAAGATCTATACCTTTTTTCATTGTAGCTTCGTATTCGCTACGACTTCTTTTGTCTGACTCGTATTGATTAATCAACATGTCAGATAGCATGTCTGCTGATTCCTCATCCATGTCTTGAACAAGGTTATCGTTGACCTCTACCTCTATTGTTGTCTGGTTAATAACTTCATCTGGAGTTATTACCTCAACATTCTCCATCTTGACTGTTTGATCAAACTCTGATGTTGTTTCTCTTACCATTTATTACCAATAACTTCCCGTTGGTTTAGATTGTTCTGTTGGTATATCCTGTGGATGTTCCACAAAAAACCCTTGTCGTAATCTAATTAACGCTTGAGTCGTAGAATCTACTAAATCATCGTAATTAGATGACGGAAACTGTGCACATTGGTTGACTACATCCTCTGCCCACCATTTAGATGGCGGATACCAAATTCTTCCTGCCTCAAATAGAGGCGTAACGGAGTGTGCTCTTGTTTTTTTATCTGCTCTCCTAGGATTAAAAGGCGTAATTGGTATTCCTGCCCTTTGTAATTCCTGTATTAACGACCATCCAGACGCTTTTGCCTCTATTAGTACCACATCGGGACTAAAATCGTTGTATAATTGTATAGCTTCGGACTTTAATTCTGGAAATGCCCATCGTTCTCGTCTTGCACTAAGCAATATTGCATGTTGTATATCATTTTTTTCAAATATACCCCATGTAGTAACAGCAGAATAGTCACTTGTCTGCTTTGTTGTATATGCAGTATCCCACGATTGCAAGATATAACTACATTCTGGCGGATTTTCTTCTTCCCAAGGCATCCACCACTGCCTTTTTATAATATTACCCTCTTCCGCACTTGGCCTTTGCATGTATAGAGAGTTCCATTCTCTACTTCCTGCGGTTTTGCGGATCTCATCAAGCCTATCTTTACTATATGCTTGAGGCCAAAGGGCTTCACCCTTTGGTCTTTTCAAAATTTTTGACGCTTTTTCGTCTAATATTGCCGGTAGTTCTACTATCTCCCATGGTTCATGGGTTGTCTCTCGTAATATCCACCCTGCTAGATCATCTTCATGCCATCTTGTTTGAATTAAGATGATGGCACCACCGGGTTGTAATCGAGAATACGCAGTAGATCTATACCAATCCGTAAGATTTGATCTCATCGCCTCCGAATCAGCATCTTCCCTACCCTTGATAGGATCATCAATTAGTAGTAAGTGTGCACCTCTACCTGTAATTGCCCCGCCTGCACCCACGGCATAGTACACACCACCACCGGTGGTATGGAATCTTCTAACAGAACTACTATCCCTTGACAAGTTACAATTTTCAAAGATGTTTTGAAAGTCCTCATCCTGTATCTGGTTGCGAACTGATCTTCCAAAATCGTCTGCTAGATCTTGTGCGTATGTGGTTGCAATAACATACTTGTCTGGATTACGGCCCAGAAACCATGCGGGAAAAAATTGTGATGTGAGTTGGCTCTTTCCATGCCTAGGTGGCATAAATATAGCTAATCTCTTTACTTCACCTCGTTCTACAGCTTCTAGCTTATCTGCTAGTAGTTGTATGTGCTGTGGTGTTTGATAGTCTGGCATTTGGAACTTTGCATATTCCAAGACAGACTCTTGAATTTTTGTCTTTTTTTCTAGTTTGTTTAGTTGATTTACTGCCTTTTGCAGTGCTTGTAGTTTATTTATTTGTTCTGCACTGATTGGCATTTTTTAGACATAATAATTCAGTATGGAATTATAGCATAATTAAAAAAAATTCGCAAGGAATCCTTTTATTTTATAGGGGGGTGGTTCTGGTATGGTGTTATAATATATCTAGATGGCTGTATGGATGTTATATGATACATGCGTGTATGGGGGGTGGGGGTGTTTATGTGGTCATCCTACCTATCTTACACCACCAAGCCCAGCGATCCTATCCGCCCTAGTGTGTCTGGTTGCTCTCGCTGTCTTCCGCATCTTCTGGCCTCATGTCCAGATCTATCATAAGCTTATTTATATATTGTTTTAACTCGCTTTGTGATAACTGTTCTATATTAGTCAATTCTGTGCGTTCTGATACTCCTCCTGTTAATACTTGCGTATGCTTGGAAACAGACAAAGCAAGATCGCCAAGGGATTTTATTTGTTCTGGTTTAAGGTTTAAGTCTAATGCGTTCAGCTCTTGGTTTATTCTGGTTAATAGTTTTTTATTAATCTCTTGTAATTCGCTGATCTCGTTAAAAGTCTTTTCACTTATTTCCGTGCTGTGTTTCTCTTGAAGCTTCTTTCTAGCTTTATAGTCGGTTTCTTGTGCTATTTTAACCCAATCGAAGCGATTACACCACCTTTTAAGGGTATCGTAGCTTGGTGCGTTGTTTCCTAGTGTTTTATGTAATTTGTTGAGTGATCGCCCTTGTCCCAATTCAAGATACTTTGACAATGCTGTCTCTGGTAAAATCATTGTTTTCTTTGTCATTACTTGGTTATTTCCTATATATAATTAATTCATTATTTATTTGTAATTATTTCAAATCTAGTTTATTTGTTTATTCGTAAACATTAATCAAGGAGTTTATATATTATGATTACAACTAAACATTTAAACAATATAACTAAGATCTTGGCTAGGAATAAGTATAAGGATCATGTAGATTTATTAAATGATTTTCAAACTTATTTTAAAGAGGTAAACCCAAGATTTAATATTAAAAAATTTGCTGATTACTATCTAAAATGCTCAGTTCCGCAAGATGTAGAAAAGATTGAACAAGCATTAAATAAAAATCAATTAGAATTATTTTAATCAGTAATTATACCATATATTATAAGAAAAATATAGGTAAAAGGGGGATTTTTCCCCCTTTTTTTTATTTTATTTACATACTAAATTGATCAGCACTTTTAAACTGATATTCCATATCGTCTGGATCTGGCTCATTTAATAGTTTATTTTCTAGAAAACTAGGTAATTGATCATGTGGTATATCTCTAACCTTTTTATTATCAAAGTATAGATCTCTTTCTATTGGTAAAGGTTTTTTAACGCTTTCTAATTCTTGCAAAGAAAAATAACCCGCTTCATTTTCAAAGCCAGAAACATACCCAAAAAAAAGTTTTTGTTTTGGATCGTATTCAGTAGCATACCAACGCCAATTACCCATCGGATCAAAGTATTTAACAATAATTTCAGCGTCTAATTCTTTACCATCTTGTGAGCCAAGAGGATATTTTTCGGCTTTTTTTTCTATTTCTTTAGTCATTAATTGCATAATTACCTCGCTTTTTTAATTAATGTAAATTATTTTTATATTAGTATTGAAAAGATTTCAAATATAATTTAATAATTATTTTAATTAATTTTAACAAGGGATTTAAAATGAATAATAAAATTAATGATATGTTTAAAAAGGCGATTAATACTAAAATGATTAATGAAATGCCTTTATCTCAACTTGAGGTAGTAGATAAGCTACTATCTGGGGAAATATCTTCTGATCAAGCTAAAAAAAGATTAGAGGAATTAAAATTACAACAAGATAAAAAGAAAGGGAAAAATGAAAGACTATATTAGCTTTATGATTGTTTTTATGTCTGGTTATTTAATGGCGTTTATGTCATTAATTTTTTATCATCTATTTGCTTTATTGGTGTAGTTATGGGTTATACTAATTACATTAGACAAAAGCGAGATTTTACAGACGATGAGTGGAGACAGATTACAGATGAATATAATTATATTCTGGAATTTAAAAGAATTAGTCCTTTAGATTGTCCAGATGATGTTATTATGTTTAATGGTAAAAATCAAAGTTGTGAAACTTTTATGCTTTGTAAAAATATAGATGATTATTTTAAAAATAAACACATGGGCGACTATTACAGGGAGGAGTATGAAAAAGAGGGTTTTCACTTTACTTTCTGTAAAACTCGTATGTTTGATTATGATATTGATGTTTGGCATCTTTGCGTTGTGGCTGAAGCTGTAAGCAAAGATAATATTCATATCAGTAGGGATAGATAATATTATGATTATTAATCCAGATCCAAA
>Ga0209645_1001843_pt1 | contig 10371 bp, 6 predicted proteins | sample ETNvirenome_6_30_FD_184070 | JGI IMG/M metagenome (GOLD analysis project Ga0209645, IMG submission 184070) | Marine viral communities from the Pacific Ocean - ETNP_6_30 (SPAdes) (version 2) | ecosystem: Environmental > Aquatic > Marine > Oceanic | place: Pacific Ocean | collected 2013-06-19
CCCGCAATAATAATCCCAATAGTTTTAAGATCTAATTTTAATTGAGTATTTTCAGAAATTTCAGTTGCCATATGTTATATTTAATTACTTATTTTTTTCTTCTTTTAACATTTTTTACTCTTCTTGGTTTACCTGCTGGTTGACCTAATCTTTTCTTTTCTCTTACCTTAGCTGCTTTTTCAGAAGCAGACATTTCACTTGCTGTTTTTACAGTTTTACTAGATACTCTTTTACTAGGTCTACAATAAGGTACACCTCTCTTTTCACCTCTACGTCTACCACAAGGTTTACCGGTTCTTACATCAATCCATTTTTCTTTAAACCAGCGTTTAAGTTGTGCGCCTTTAGCTGTTTTTCTTACTGCCACTATTTAGGTTTTTTATGCCCGCAGCCTTTCTTTTTTAAGGCCATGTGTTCTTTATATGTATTCGCTTTAAAAGGTTTACCTTTTTTACCACAATACATCATATGTGGCTCAAATTTTTTATCTTTTTCCATTTTTTATCTTTTTGATGATTTATTACCCCAGTTAGCGGCACCCACTTTTCTACATTTTGCTATAGCTCCGCTAGCGTATGCAGAAGGAAATACTTTATACCTTGCCTTTACTTTATAATAACATGCGTCTTTTGCCATAACTATTTAATGTTTATTTTCTTTGTTCTCTTAATTTTGACTTTCTTTTTTGTATTTTTAATAATTTTTTTTCTCTATCCGATAGTAATACTTCATCTGTGTCTTCTTCTTTTATCCCTAACTCCCAAGCATTCCAACCTAATAATAAAGCTACTCTTTGCCAAGCTTCAGTATCTTCTGCAACACCGGCTCTTGCGTTATCAAACATTCTTACAACTCTATCAAGTGGAACGTTTGTAGTTGCTGTAAAAACTTGAGCAATTGCCATAACAGCAGGGTTTCGAAGATCTAATCCCATTTCTTTTATTTCTTTCATTTCAGTATCAAATGTATATCCAGCTCCTCTAAATTTACTTATTTTAGAATCTAACGGTGGAGATACATCTAATAATTTCCATGCTGCATCTTTAAAGTTCGGTCTTGATCTTTTAGCTCTTCTAGCTACATCCACCGCAATATTTTTAGCCATCATTACAACATTACCAGCAACACCAGTACCTCTTAATACGTTGTCAACCATACTTTCAGCAACACTTTGTACTCTTTTACTTTTATCTTCATCTTCTTCATCTTCAAATCCTAATGCAAATAAAGCTTTTTGCATTGCGGTAAATATAAAGTTTTGTACAGTGCCATAATACATTAATTTAGATATATTAGTTCTCCAGTCTCCTCTACCCGCAGCCAAATCTTGAGCGGCTCTTTTCATTAATCTAGTATATTGCATAGGTGTATTAGCAAAAGCTAATATAACTCTACCAAATGCACCAGCTTGTTCTTTAGATATTCTATCAGGCCTAGATGACTGCTGAGATTCTTCAGTTAATTCTCTGAAATCACTAAATGCTTTTGACTCTGCTTCTTTTTGAGGTAGCCCTTGTTTTAAATATGTGTTAACTCTATTTCTATAAAAACTAGCACCACCGTTTGCAATAGCAAAACTATCTGCTGATCTTGTAAAAACAAATCCTTTATTTAATAAATAACTAATAGCACCTCTTACGCCACCTTTTTTAGCAGCTTCTGCTATTTCATTTTCAGCAATATTTATTTTTGTTCCTCCTCTTCTTATTTTAAGATATTCAGAATTATATATCATAACAAAATCTCTCCAAAATTGTGGCTGATTAGCAAACGCTTTTGCAGCTTTTAATGGATTATTATCGTGCCAGTTTATATAATTAACGGTTGATATTGTTTGTAGTACAGCGGATCTAACATTTAAGAACATGATAGCACCTACAGAATTATTAAGCCAATCTAAATAAGCATCAACTTGTGAGTCGCCACCACCTGTTCTATTTCGACCTAACTTCATTCTTGTTAGAATATTTTTTAAAGCTTCTGTATATTTTTTACCATATATAGATGTTAATTTATTATACATAGCCTCATCAAAAACTTCATCTACATTTTTTTGCCACTGTTCTAAATGTTTTGCTCTTTTTACAGTAGCTAATGAGTCTGCTATATCTGAAGTTATATTACCAGCTTCCCATGTATCATCTTTTGGTATTGCATAACCATCAGCCTTATGTGCTCTAATTAACCCAAGCGCAAAATCTTTTAAAGATTTGTCATTTTCTACAGCCTCTAAAAGTGTATCAAGATCTGGTTTAGCTAAACCAAGCTTAGTCATATCAACGCCAGCATTATTCCATATCCAAACTCTTACTGCATCTTCATTAGTAAAATCATCATTTATTTTTTTACTTAATTTTGCTTTAGAGTTACCTAATTTTTTCTTTAGAGCTTTAACATCATTGCTCATTTGCATTTGCTCTCTTTGAATATTTTCATATGCTAATGAATAAGGCCTAAAAAATGTTTCTCTTATCCATTCCATAGCTGCATTACCTTGCTCACCTCTAGGCAACGTTGCATACATTAATCCTTGAAAATCTTCTGCACCATAAGGAATGAAAAAATTCATAATACCTTTTTGTCTTCCTCTTCTTTTTCCTTTTACTCCTTTATATCTTTTATAAAACTCTACGCCTGTTTTTTGTTCTAGTATTTGATTAAACTCTTTATTTAAATCTTTCTTCTTAGTATCAACACTTTTCTTTTTATCTATTTGTTTTGAAAGTTTTCCAAGTTTATTAAACTTAGGGCCTTTTACTGCAGGCTCACCTACAAAGTTTAATTGAAATCTTCTTCTTAATGTTTCTATACCACCTTCTGAGTTAGAAGATGTATATGTTACAGTAACTTTACTATCTAGTTTTAAATCGGCAATATCTGGAGCACCTGTTCTTAAAGGATCGTTAGTTAAGCTTACTAAACCAACATCCCCAATAAAGTACATATAATCTAAATTTTTATCTTTCTTTAATCCTTTTGATATATAATAACTTCTAATTAATTCTGAACCTTCAACAGGAAATACTTCAGATCTTATTTTTTTACTTTTATGTAAAGCGCCGGTGTATTTTTCAGTTTTACCAAGTATTCTTTCAAGTTTTCCTTTTAAAAATTTAGGAAATCTTATTTGATCAATATTATCAACAATATAAAAGTTACCTTTTAATAATTGTTTTTTGCTCATTCCGGGCTTGCCTTGTGTAAACCCTAGTTGTTTTAAAACTTTAACAATGTTTTTTTGTATTCCTTTACTATAGGTTGTTAGTGCGCCATTAACATCTTTTACATTTCCTTCAACAAGTTCAATATCAGATCCAGCTCTATCTTGTATTGACATTTTAACTTCAACACCAATTTGCAAACCTTTATATTCTATTTCAACATCGACACCAGTATCTCCAAGTGTTAACTGTTTTAGTTCGCTAATATTAGTTACTTTAAGCCCTGGAAAAGCTTTTTGAATTTTTTCAGCAAAAAATGCTTCACCTGCTTGTCCTGTTCTGCCTTTTAAAGCAGCTTTTATATCAAAATCAGGATTATCTTTAAATAATATTTCTAAATTATTTGAAAAATCTTTTAAAGCTTCATTTAAATCAGCATATCCATCGCCAAAATTTAACATTGCAGTTTGAAATTCTTGGCTATTTATAGTTTTTTTAGCTTTATTTATTGAAAATCTTTGATTAGCAAGTCTTTGTATTTTTCTAAGTACAGTATTTGCTTGGCCTGTATCATATCCAGCAACTTCTAAAACACCTGGCGTTGCATCTGATACAGCTTGCATAAATAAAGCTGTAACTAAAGCTGTTTTTTTGCCATCAATTCTTTCGCCATCTAAAAAGAAAGGTAATCCTTGCGCTAATGTGGTTCTTAATTTATCATAAACCACTAATCCATCCGCTTCATTTTCAACAAAACCTAAACCGTCTTGAACTGCTTTTCTAATTTCTGCTTGTGTAGTTGCTCTACCGTCTTTATATTTAGGATTAGTTGATTTTTTAGCAAATATTTTATTTTTATTTTCTCTTTCAGCTTGTACAAAATAAGATACATTTAATGCTTTAGGATTATTTATTACTTTATTAAAAATTTCACGTAAAAACTTTTCGTATTTTTCTTTAGTACCAATATCTAAAGCTTTTCTAAATCGCTTAAGAGAATCTTTTGATCTCTTTTTAACTATTTTAATATATTCGTTTCTATATTTAGGATCTTTTGGATCTAAACCTAATTCTTGTAATTCTTGTTGTATATCTAATGCAGTATCTCTAATTACTTGAGCAAGCTCACCGTCAGCATCTAGTATTCTTTTGCCATTTACAGTAAGGTTAGTTTGTAAAGCAGAAGGCGTACCTGTGTCGATGTCTTCACTTAAAGATTGATCAACAAATGTTTCAATACCAGCATCGTCAGCAATTTGTATTTCTTCAGTACCTTCTGCTGTTTGTTTTTGTACAGGGACTGTTTTAGGTGCTTTAGCAAACTCAGCTTTTATATCTTGTAACGCTCTAAATGCAATACCGCCTTTTCCTTTACTTGCAGCTGAACCAAAAATATAACTAAATAAACTTCTTCTATTGCCATCTTTAATAGGTTGATAGTTTTTTTCTATTCTTTCTAATAATCTATCTTTTATCTTTTTTAAGGCTTGTGGAATTTGTTCTTGAGGTATTTTACCATCTTCTAATATTAAGTTCGTTAAATAGCCATCTAACGTGCCTAGATCTTGTATATTTAACTTAATACTTTGAAGACCACCTTTTTGAACAAAATCTGCATTAGTTTCTATTGTATTGCTACCCGGATAACCATCTATTATTTCTGATAACTCACCTTCATTAATTTTAACTTTATCAATAGATTGCTTATTTATTGTTTGTTTATTATCAGCTAATTTAACACCATCAATTGTAGTGGTTAAATTATATTTTAACAATCTATTTTTTCTATTAACATTATCATTAAAATTTCTTAAAAAATTAGCAATATCTTTACCACTATTAAGCTGCACATTAGAAGCACCTACTAATCTATCAAAAGTATTTTTTAAGTTTCTAATTATACCACCTATTTTTGTTTCGTCTAAAGTTATTTTTTCTTTTGAAATAATATCACTAAATATATTAAAATATTCTTCTTGTGCCCCCTCTTTAAACTGCTTTGTTCTTTTATTATAATATTCAGGTTGGCTTTTTAATCTTTGTTCAATCCTATTTAATATACTATTTCCTTCGTCAGATTGTCTTAAATATTCTTTAAACGACTCAACTAATGGGGTCATAGATTTGTTATCTGTTTTAAAAGCCCTTGAAAAAATATAATGCAATAATTCATGACCTAATACGTTTGTAGCTTCTTGTTCTAAAACGTTTTTCATATCAATATACAGCGTAGGTTTTTTTCCTTTTTCATCTAAAAATAAACCTGCTGCATTATCCATGCCTTTAGGTCTTTTTTTAGGATCTGTAATTCTTATAATATCTATGTCTTCTTTATTAACGCCTTTTAATTTATTATAGCGATCAGAAACTACTTTAGTATCAGCTAAAATTTCAGCTAATTTTTTTTCAACCTCCGCATTATAAACATCCGAACCTAATATTTCTTCATTTTCTTTAATTTTATCATTTACTTCTTTTAAAATTTCATTTCTTTCAGATTCAGTAAATTTAGGATTTCTAGTATCATGAATATTTTTTCTTATAAATTTATTATTATCATAATATTGCTTAATCTCTTCTTTAGTTAAAGTATCAAATCTAGAATTTAAAATAGCTTCTGCTACTTTTAAATTATTTTCTTGTTCTTTAATTTGTTCATCAATTGCAGCTTTTCTTGCTGGTTGTTTATATTTCTTTTTTCTTTCTTTTAATTTAGCTATATTGTACCTAATATCATTTAATTTTTTCTTCTGCGCTGTAGGCGCTATAAAATTATATATAAGCTCTTTATTATTTGATATTTTAACTTTTTGTGCAAAATCAGTTGCACCTGTAACAGGGCCTCCTAATAATCCACCAATTATAAAAGCGTCAGTTATTTCTCTCCAGTCTCTTGACCAATCAAATTCATTATCGTAAACAAGCGCATCTGTGCCCATTTGAAGAGCTTGTGTAGTGGCTTCTGTAGCACCTTCACCAACAAACCCAAGCGCAAATTTACCACCAGCTCCTATTAAAAAATCAGTATATTTTTTAATACCTTCTTTTGTAAAAGCTTCTACAGCATCATCCGCTAAACCTGCAGCTCTAGCGCCATTTATTGCTTTAAGTAATTTAGCTCCAGCAAATTCTGTACCAAATTCAGCTATACCGTATAGTGTACCTCCTAAATATATATTTGCTAAATCTTGTTCACCCTCTTTTATTCTATCTTCTATTTCTCTACCGGCAACACTTACCCCTAAAATAGCAGAACCAACTAAAGGAAAAGCATATGATAACGCTAGTGATGGAGCAGAAGTTACAGCGTCTGCTACAGCTGATTTAGCGGCTTTTGCATATTCGCCTTTTTGAATTAATTCTGTAACACCTATTTTATTTCCAAATTCATCAAATTCTCCAGTTGCTATATCTTTAGCTCTATATAAATCATCTGCTAAATCATAGACAGGGCTAAAATCAAAACCTTCTCCTTGCTCTAAAAGTTTTTGTCCAAATACATCAATAATATTTCTAGGATCATCATCACCTTTAGTTCCCGCTTCATATAATGTGTTAGCTAATAACTTCGCCCTACCACCTTTAGTAACTAGAGGCGCTAGTCTTTCTGTATAATCAATAACACTAGGTATAAGATTAGTAAGAAAACCGGGAATACCTAATGTTGTAGCTCCAACAATACCTGTGGGATCTTTTTCAATTGCCCATCCGCCAAGACCAGCCCCCGGTACTCTTTTTAAAACATCAACAAGAACCTTTTTTTCAAGTTTAGGATCTAAACGCATAGGCCCTTGTTGACTAGTTCGCATGCCAACTCCTTCGTCAATTTGTTTTAAGCCTGGGTTTTTATCTAAAAGCTCCTGTAAAGTTAAACCAGCTTCGTTTGCTTTATTAAGTATTTCTTCTAAAGTAAACTGCTGTCCTTCGTATTCAAACATACTAATTTGTTCTTAATCTATTTAAAATATCTACTCTGTCTTTTTCAGACATACCACTAGGCGCTCTAAAGTTTAATAATGCTTGTAAAATTGAATTTTCATTATTAATATCTATTTTCATTTCTGAAGCTACTTGTTGACTCTCACTGCCTCTCCAATCAAAAATAACATATTGATTTCCTTTAATTTTTTCAATTTTATAATTTTTGCCAAATAATGGTTTTAAATTATCAATAATATAATTTTCTTGTACTTCTTGTGAATTTGTTACTGGGCCTAACCCACGTTTTTTAGACCCCTCAAGTATTCTCCTAACCTGTGGCTGATATGTGTTCATAAAATTAAATTTATTTTCCTCTTCATCCTCGATTGGATCTTTTGTTTTTATATTATCTACATCTCGTACCTTATTGTAAACTTGATTTTTAAAATAATCAAAAGTTAACTTCATATGTACTTGATTACTAGGATCAAAATCTTGATAATTTGTTTGTTCAGCCAGTTCTTCTTCAAAAATAGTTGCCCTCATTTCATCTGTTAAATATCCTCTAATTGTATTATCAGTGCTTTCTTGATTAAATAATTCTTCTCTAGGATTTTTATCAATATATTTATCAGAACTTGCGTAAGCACTAACAATAGGATTAAATACAGCAGCTACTGAAGTTGAAACGTTATTTAATACGTCTAAATCACCTTTAACAGACACATAGGTATTAGCATATTTATTCATATCTCTTGCTGAAACTTTACTAACTCTACCTGATTCAGGATTTGTATATGTAAACATTACGTCTAAACTATCTGGATCACCACTAATAACAACATCTTTAGCACGCTCTTCAGAACTAAGCTGATGTAAGATAGCATGAAGGTCTTTATTATTTTTCATACTCCTATTACTAAGCTCAGAAGGAGGTATAGCCATAAATTTAGTTAATAACCCTAATCCTGTTTTAATATCTGCTACTTCTTGTAAATATCTTTGTCTAGCAACAGGCTTCATAAATGAAAAAGCCATAGGATTAATTAAAGACTCAACACTATTTTGTATTGCATCATTTACTTTTTTAGATGTACCTTCTAAAGAGCCAATGTTTTGATATTTTAACAATTCAGCCTGAAGTAAATCATCTTTTTCTTTTTGCTTTTTTATTTCATCTGTTACTTGTTTAAAAGCACTCATTGTCTGTCCAAATGCTGCTTGAAAACCTTTTGTAAAAGCTAAAGGATCTTGTTGTGATATTTTTGGATTTCTATAACTCATAATTTATTTTCTTTACTTTAGCCAGTTTCCAGTTCCGAAAGCTCTAAAACCTCTAAAGGCTTGTCTATTTCCTGTAAAACCTGCTGCTCTTGCCGCTTTAAAACCTCCACCGCCGCTAATTGCACCTGCAGAACCAATTAATGCACCACCTAATGCTCCAAACACACTTCCTAATGCTGCAGATTGTGCAGATCTAGATTGTTGAGCTAATCCCATATATTGACTTTGTAATGCTGATTCTCTATCTAATGCTGTTTGCTGTCTTTGTTCTCTAATTCCAAATTGGAATGCAGCACCCTGTGCTCTAGCACCTTGTATTCTTTGTGCTTCTGCCATTCTTCTTGCTTGAGCTTGTTGTTCTCCTTGTGCTCTTAATCTAGAGTTCATAGCTTCTTGTTGTTCTATTGTTGCTGCAACACCTGCTTTAGATCTTGTAGCTGCCTGTGCTAATGCTGTAGCACCACCAGAACCAGCTCCTGTTGCTCTTAATGTATCTAATGTTGTAGCTAATGCTAAATCAGATTCTTCTGATTGCATTTCAGCTGCTTTTGTTGCAACTTGTAAATTAGAAAACGGGTTGCTAATCATGCTACTTAAATCTTTAATATTTGCATAAGGATCTATAATTTGTTGTCTGCCTGCTTCTAAAGCTCTTATTTTTGCTGCTGATGTTCTTTGAGCCTCTTCCATTGCTTCTGCTTGTTTTTTAGCTCTATTTGCACCAAATAATCCTCCAAGCATACTTATACCAGCACCTACAGCGGCAACAGCTAAAGGCCCAAAGCCCATTGTTACTCCTTCGGGGGCGCTAAATAATATTTCTAATAATTGTTCCATTTACGATGATTTTACTATTTCTGCAGAAACTGCAAATAATTCTTGTTTAGTAGTTTGTTGTGCCGTAGGGGTACTTAATTTTACATTTAAATAAGCTCCTCTTATACCTGATAATGAATCTCCAAATAATATTTCTTTTTCACCTGCATTATTTGGATCTTTACCACTATTTGTATTTTTTAATAAAGAATAATATTTTCCTTCTTTTTTGTTAAATATAGTTGCACCAGGTAACCCATAATCAAAAGTTGCATCATATGCTGCTATATCATCACCTACATCAGTAGAGTTGGTATCATCAAGATCAGTTTTTAAACTTGAGCCTGACCAACCAGTAGTGCCTTCATAATTTAAAGTATGGAAAGTTTTAATATTTGATACAGCATCGTTTAGTATTAATTCAACATGTGAATTATCTACAGTATTTTCATAAAACTTATTATAATTAGTACTTGAATGATGCTTCCATATATTACTTTTCTTAAATGTATAAAATATACCATTTAATGTACACCCTGCTTCAGGATAATAAGTATAAAAGCTTGGCCAACCTTGAGATGACTCATCAAAAGCTACTGTAAAATTGGTAGTAGGACTTGCTCCTTCATTTTCTAAATGTAACACATATTGATCATGCACATTATCGTACATTCCTACAGCTTTAGTAACATCTTTTAAATTATCTTTAAAATAGTCACGCATACCATAAAAAGATATCTCTGTTAAACCATCTCTTGATAATCTTAAAACAGCATTTCTTTTATTATCTGCAAAATATTTTCTATTTCCTTTAACAGCAAAACTTTCTGGTACTGTACCTATTCCATATTTACCAGCATATGGTATAAATGTGCCAATAAAATTTTGAGATGCCGTAGATAGCGGTACGCCTTCCGCTGTAAAAATAAAATCTTTATCAACAGGAGCTTGTAATATTTTATCTTCTTGAAATATTAATAAAGCAGTATCTTCAGCATACAGTTTTTGTATTGAACCATTGCCATTATCTACGGCTCTAGTATTATTTGCACCAATCGAAAATTGATTTAAATTATTAACACCTGTTTTTGAATTATAAATACCAGAAAATATTATAGCATTTTTTCTTTTTTCATTAGCGTGATTTTCATCTACCATAAATGCACGAACTCCATAATCTACATTAGTA
>Ga0209645_1001844_pt1 | contig 10370 bp, 16 predicted proteins | sample ETNvirenome_6_30_FD_184070 | JGI IMG/M metagenome (GOLD analysis project Ga0209645, IMG submission 184070) | Marine viral communities from the Pacific Ocean - ETNP_6_30 (SPAdes) (version 2) | ecosystem: Environmental > Aquatic > Marine > Oceanic | place: Pacific Ocean | collected 2013-06-19
TAGGTGACCCACACGCATACAGAGTTGGATTTGCAAGTGGTACCGCTTATGCTATTGGTACCATGCTTGATGTGTACGTGTTCCAAGCAATCAGAGAAAAGTCAAGTAACTGGTGGGCGGCACCGGCAATTTCAACTATCGCGGCAAACATAATTGATACATATTCATTCTTTTATGTTGCGTTCGCAGGATCGTTGGATGCTGAGGGCAACCTATCTTGGATCGGTGCAAACTGGCACGTTGTTGCACAAAACAATACACTGACTAAAATTGTAGTAGGATTGATAGTATTCTTACCAGCATATGGTATACTGTTAAACAGACTGCAAGTCATTGGCAAAAAGAAATAGTATGATGAACAAAGTCTACACAGGCGCCGGTATACTAGCAGTAGTATTGGCGGTAACGGCTGTCGTGGCATTCACATTACTATAAATCATTGGGGGAGTTTTATATCCCCCATTGACAAATTATCTAAATACACTTATAATAATACATTATGGGAAACAAAGCAGGAAAAATTTGGGGCGAAACGGAACTTATCCTGGCAAACAATGCCTTGGAATTCCACAGGATAGATTACAAGAAAGGTGGAGTGTGTTCAAAACACCTGCACGAATGGAAGTGGAATGGCTTCTATGTTATGTCTGGACAGATGAAAATACGTGTTTGGCAAAAAGACTATGACCTCATTGACGAGACTATTTTAAACCCTGGAGATTTCACAGCAGTAAAGCCTGGACTATACCATTCTTTCGAGGGGTTGGAAGACGGAGTGGCATTTGAATTATATTGGGCACACTTCTCACCACTAGACATACAAAGAGAATCAGTAGGTCATTTGAAAGACCCTGACAACAAAATTGTTAGATTAGATAAAAAGAAAAAATAATGATCCCCATAAAAGGATATGCAACCTTCGATCCTTTGAAGCATTGTTGGATAGGATCAGGCTTCAAATCAGAATGGTTCAAAGATCTTGATATTTACAAGAACAATAAAATCATGGATCCTTTGAAAAAAATTGCAGAAGAAACAGAAGAGGACTACCTTGCACTAGAGAAGATTTTACAAGATGCAGGTGTCGAAACCCATCGCAGTTTCCTAGATATTGATAAAATAGGCTCATTAAAAAATATTTTTAGACCTCCGGTCAATCCGAGGGATCACTTTGCAGTCATAGGAGAAACTTTGTATGCCGTAGGTCCTGGGTCGGCAGGCTACGTTGATGTGTTGAAACAAATTGATAGAAAAAATTTAGAAATGTGTAATTGCCCAGGTGCGATTAGCACAGCAGTGATTTCTAGGGTGGGCAAAGATATGTACTGGGATATACCACATAATACTGAAAAACAGATAGTAGAAAAATATAAAACAAAATGGCAAGGTGAAGGCTTCAGAGTACATACCTCTAACAGGGGGTACCATAATGACGGAAGTTTTTGTGTGGTCAAACCTGGATGCATTGTTTCGTTAATGGATATACAAGATTATGAATCTATGTTTCCTGGGTGGGACGTTTTATTCATGCCTGACCAAAGTTGGAAAAAAGTACATCCGTTCTTGCAGATGAAAGACAAAGTTGGTGGGCAGTGGTGGTTAAAAGGTGAGGAACACAATGAACAATTGATAAAATTTGTTAACACCTGGTTAGATGATTGGGTGGGCTATGTGGAAGAAACTGTGTTTGATGTTAACATGTTAAGTCTTGATCAAAATACAATCATATGCAACAACTACAACAAAGATGTGTTTGCACATTTTAAAAAGCATAAAGTTGAACCTATAATTTTTAATTTCAGACATCGGTACTTTTGGGATGGAGGAATACACTGTATTACGCAGGATTTGTACAGAGAAGGAAAATTGGAGGATTATTTTGGCTGACATCTATCACATCTGGGCGGACAAGAAGCGTGGTATTAGCGACATTGACTTTGCAAACAACATGCGGAATTTTTTACAGCGCCTTGTTGATGAAAAGAAAATGACAAAATTTAGAATTACTAGATGCAAATTAGGTTTTAGATCAATACAGGATTTACCTGAATGGCACATCATGATGGAGTTCACTGGGTTGGCACAATTAGATGAGGCATTTGGTAGAGTTGTACCAAGACAGGGCGACATGGAAAAAGCACACGTAAGTTTCAACAAGTTTGTTGAGGATAATATACAACACGCATTATACAGAGATTGGCCAGACGACCTAAATAAGATAGAAACCAAGGAACAATTTAACATTGACGAAATTGTAAAGGCAACAAAAAATATAGACCCTACTTTATGGAAATAGAAAAACCAATACAAATAATATATGCCCCAGGCACTTTTGGTAACACTTTGCGATGGATGTTTGATAGGTTTACAAAAGGCTCCAGATTAAAATCATTTGACTCACCGTGGGACAAAGACGGGAGGGCACACGGCTTCTTTGACAAATCTCTTTTCAACAACAAATATATGAGAGGGCACCAATTAAATGACCGTAGCGACTCACCCAATCCTAACGCAGAGCAAGTGGTATTAAGTTTTGATTCAATTGACTTGCCTTTTATAGTACGTTGTGGATTCTATAGGAATCCTGGTAACGAAAATGATGAAAGCCGATACAAAGGCATAATAACATTGGCCGATCAATCGTTTGTTACAAAAACATTTGGCAATGCACCAATGAAAGCCGTAGCAAAAGAACTTTTAAAAATACAGTTTCATGACATGTCCAATCAAAAATGGTGGACAGCAATAAATGAATTAATATCCAATAGCAACTATTATCAATTCAATATGTATGCACTATGGAATGAACATATGCTTACAAAAGAATTAACATCTGTATCGGAAAGATACAAGTTGGATTTTGAAATTGATCAAAAGGTTATACAAAACGTGGTACAAAATATTAAAAATACACACGTGGTAATTACAAAAAACAGAGTAAAACAAGTGTTGGATGCCATCATGGCTCAAGAGAATATGTCATGTGAAGGTCTTGATATCGTGGAGCAGGCCTTCGTTGAAAGTGAATTAGAAAAAATACATGACGGCGTGCTTTTTCCATATGGTTACAATTGGTTCAAAAACACCGAGCAGATCAACGAGTTTTTAAACACTTATCCAACCTATCTAAAGCACATGAACCCGAGATTACCATGGTACAATAACATTGCAAATCCGTTTTACCTAACAGGACAAATTGACAAATCTAAATAGTCATTATATAATGTACAGATGGTAGAAGAGAAAAAATATTATTATTCCGAAATATTCCACAGTATACAAGGCGAGGGAGAATACACAGGCACACCCACTGCATGGATAAGATTTTTCCTATGCAATTTACAATGCAACGGTTTTGGCCAAAAAGACCCAACAGACCCAAGCACATACGAACTACCATTCGAAGACTTCGACGTGGATAGTGTTAAGAGAGTTGAAGACCTACCTGTGTGGGAAAAAGGTTGTGATTCGTCATACACTTGGGCAAAGAAGTTTAAGAAATTGATGGGACACGAAACACCAACTGTGATGGCTGACAAGATCGTAGACATACTTAAAACAGACACAAACACGAATGGATTATTTCTACATCCAAACTCGAGGCAACATCAACACCTATGTTTCACAGGTGGCGAGCCACTAATGATCACAGGACAGGCCGCTAGTATGGGCATATACAAGGCATTAGAAAAGAGAGCAAACCTGCCGAGTTCGATGACATACGAAACAAATGGCACACAGAAACTTACTGATCCATTCAAACAATGGGTAAAAGATATTCCAGAAGAGATATTTTTCAGTGTCAGTCCGAAACTGTTCACAGTGTCAGGTGAAAAGACAGAGAAAGCAATCAAACCCGAGAACGTAAAAGAATACGCAGAGTGTAGCAACAGAGGACAATTAAAATTTGTAGTTGGTGATGACAGGAAACAATGGGAAGAACTAGAAAACACTGTGAGAAAATTCAGAGATGTTGGTATAGATTGGCCAGTATGGATAATGCCCACTGGTGCAAGAGAAGAAGAACAAATAAGCACTGCTGGTAAAGTGGCAGAAGAGGCTTTCAAAAGAGGATACAATGTGGCGGCGAGAGTACATGTGTATCTATTTGGTAATGCAATTGGTACATAGGAGTAGACTAATTAATATAAAGAAAGTATAATAATGCTATGAAGGTAAAGAAAACAGCAAAGACAACTATTAAGAAAAAGAATAAAAAAGGTTCTAAGAAAAGTGAAGAACCAATGGTCAAGGTCTTAAATTTAAATGTCAATCCTGAGAACCCAAGGAACGGATTTTTTGAGTTAGACTGGAATGATGAATTTGTGAATATGCTACAGCAAAGCGGTTATCAAGGACAAAGCGAAGAAGAGATCGTGGACAGATGGTTCCAAACACTTTGTAGGACTATCGGAAATGAACAAGGTATAGATGTCACCGGATCAGGGTATGTACAGATCAACAGGAGAGATGACGGCAAAACCGAAGTTTCCTAGTACAATAGGTTTCTTTGGAGATAGTTTTTGTGCTGATATCACGGACACCAGTTGGACTACTTTACTAGCAAATAAATTAAAAGCAGAAATTACAAACATTGGCAAGCCAGGAAGTTCAATTTGGACTCCAATATTGAAATTTATCGAATTGGACCAGTTTCCTGACTATTCAATATTTTGTTGGACAGACCCACGTAGATTATATCATCCATCTAAAATTGCTACGCCTAGGAATATAGAAAAAAGTAATTTTGGAGATGCCACCGAAAAACATTTTGCCTATCTTTGGAATGACAACAAAGAAAATTTAAACTACAAATGGACTCTAGAATACTTTGACCAAAATATACTTGATAAGGCAAAGCAACACACTAAAATTTTACAAGTATTTTCTTTCACGCCAGAAGATGTACGCAGTAAACCATTTGATGTAAATTTAAAATCAGGTCAAATATTAAAGGAAAGCCTATTACAATTCAGTGGACATACGATAAAAACACACATGTCTGTTAGTAAAGACTTCCAACAGTATGATAATCATATGTCTGTAGAAAAAAATCAACAACTTGCAGAACATTTATATAATAAATTATAATATGTATTCAATAGACACCCTGGCAGAGATACACTTTGAACTGAGCAGTCATTGTAATTCTAAATGCCCACAGTGTCCTCGTTACGACAACATGGGCAATGTACAAAAAGATCTGCAACTAACACACCTCGACGTAGGAGTTATTAAAAACCTACCAATTGCACAAATGAAAAATTTAAAAGAAATAAATGTGTGTGGCAATTTTGGTGATCCATTGATGCACCCGAGACTTGATGAAATAATTGAACTGTTTCCAAACCAAAAAATATGGATAAGCACTAATGCCTCACTTAGAAGTGAACAGTGGTGGAGTAGTTTAGCAAAGCGCCGCAACGTGGCGGTTATTTTTTGCATTGACGGTATAGGCAAAGAGCATGAACTTTACAGAAGAAATACTTCTTATGCTAAAATTATTGGCAATGCAAAGGCTTTTATAAATTCAGGTGGAGAAGCACATTGGCAATTTATTGTCTTTAAACATAATGAACATCAAATAGATGAGGCAAAGACTTTAAGCAATAATATGGGATTTAAAAATATAAGGTTCATGTATTCTGACAGATTCGACACAAATGATAGATGGCCTGTATATGAGGATGATAAGTGGCTGTATGATCTTCAAAAACCGGAAAAACAAGTTTCATTACGGGAATCTCTTCAAAGTCAACAAGGGGAAAAGTTTTGGAAATCTTTATTGAAAAACAAAGGTGAAATATCCTGTGTATGGAGTGAACAACGAAAACTGTATATACACAGCGACGGGGGTGTGTACCCATGTTGCATGATTGCTGGAGTTCAATCCGGCAAAGAAATAGAGAAACTTCTTTATAAAAAAATAGTCAAAGACTTTAACAAGGTAAATCTGCATCATGAAACCCTCCACAACATCCTGGCGTCTGAAGTGTTTGTTTCTGCACTTCCGTCCAGTTTTACCGGAGACCCTTTCCAACACCCTGTATGTATAGAATGGTGTAATAAAAAAACAGGAAAAACAGCCTTTTCTGATTTAAGCAAAGTCAACTAGATAGACAAATTTGCCAAATAATGTTATAATAATGACATGACGCACATATTAGTAGACACAGCAAATACCTTCTTTAGGGCAAGGCATGTGATACGTGGAGATACCAGTGAAAAGGTTGGTATGGCAATCCATATCATGATGAATTCTATCAAAAAAGCATGGCAAGATTTTGGAGGCACACATGTTGTATTCTGTCTAGAAGGCAGATCATTCAGGAAAGACATTTATGCACCCTACAAAAGGAACCGTAAAGAAATGGCGGATGCTATGACAGAGAAAGAAAAAGAAGAGAACGAGGTGTTTTGGGAGGTGTACGATGACTTCTGTGATTTTATAAAAACAAAAACAAACACAACTGTCTTAAGAAATCCCAGGACAGAAGCAGATGATCTTATTGCAAGATGGATAGATAAGCATCCTGATCAGGATCATGTGATAATCAGCACAGACAAGGATTTGAACCAATTAATTACACCACGTGTAAAACAGTACAACGGCGTGAACGAAACCACACTCACACACGAAGGATGGTTTGATGTCAAAGGCAAACCTGTGATAGACAAGAAATTAAAAGCACCCAAGCCTGCACCAGACACAGAGTGGATAGTTTTTGAAAAAGCCATGAGAGGTGACCCAAGTGATAACATCTTCAGTGCATACCCGGGTGTAAGGACAAAAGGCACAAAGAACAAGATAGGCTTACAGGAAGCATTCGCAGACCGTAAAGAAAAAGGATACACATGGAACAACCTGATGTTGAGCAAATGGGTTGACCATGACGGCAACGAACACAGAGTGCTAGAAGACTATGAACGGAATAGGGCGTTGGTTGATCTACATGCACAACCAGAAGCAATAATAGAAGAACTTGATCAAACGATTGCACAGGCGAAAGCAGAGAACAAAAGCATTGATCAGGTTGGAATCAGATTCATGAGGTTCTGTGGCAAGTATGATTTAAATAGAATTAGTGAGCAGGCACAACTGTATGTTGAGCCTTTTAATGCGAGGTTAGTATCATGACAGTAAGAGCAAAGACCTTAGTGAAAGACAAGTTTTGGATAGTAGAGCAAAATGGCCAAAAGTTAGGGACTCTGCAGAAACAAGCGGACAACGGTTGGATCTTTCTTAGCAAACAAGACCAAAGGCAAGTGTTCCATACGCAGGAGAGCCTGTTCACAAAGTTTGGATTTGGAATATTTGATGAGTCAAACACGCCCAAACCGGAGGAAGAAATACAAACTGACAACTTTGACGTGCATGGATACCCATGTTCACAACACCCGTACAATCCAATGTTTGATGTACAGAAGCAACTGCCAGTTTACACTAAGACACCAAAGAGTAAAAGCCAATTTTGTGCAGGTTACTACATTATCTGCTTTGAAAAAGGGTGGAGGAAGGCATACTGTCCAAAAATTATAACACTTACTAGGTACAAGTACAAAGGACCTATGAAAACTAAACTAGAAATGCAACAGGTATTAAATGAGTCAGTCAAACAATTCCAAGATTCAAACTAGGCCAATCGAAGACCTAATAGGTAGGATCAGGACCTTACGTCAAAAAGGCGAAAGACAGATAATACTACAGGCCAAGGAGGCAGATCAACTGGCTGACAGCCTGGCCCAGGTTATGACTCGCATGGTCACAATACAAGAAGAGATAATACAAGCACTCAAAACTGCTCAAGAGGCCCAAACTATAAACATTGAAATGGATGGCGGTGAGTTTGGTGAGAAAAAATAAAGTTATCGAAGATAAAAATCTTTACAAATGGTATAAAAATTGGAATAAGGTCCAAAAATCCTTTTTTACAGAGCCATACCAACTGTACGAACAGGTAAAGATCGAGAAATTTGTGTCAGAAAATGGTTTCAAAAAGGTTTTTCATATAAAAGACAACTACGTAAAATGGAATTTCGATACAGTATCAGATATCGAACAAGCAGACCTTGTGTTAGTCACCGATCAAAAGTTCAGTAGGTACACATGCAAACAAATAATTGAGAACATCAATTCATTTTTAGGAAAATGCAATGATGTTTTTATTTGTCTTAACAGGCATTATCTTAATATCACAGGAACAGAAGTAGACACGAGCCTTCCAGACGATTACGAAACTGCGATTGCAGTATGGCTTGAAAAATCACTGGGCACACCTGTAAAAAATTACAGTGAAAAATTCATAGATGACGGTGGCTACTTTACTTGGGTAGTGCCAGATCAAAAATTCCATATACGAAACAAATGAAAATAGTAAGACATTACAGTGAACTCGAAAACAACATACAAGACCAAAAGTCTGCATACCTACGATACAGAGTTGGCAAAATAAAACATGCACTCTGGCTAAAGACTAGAAAGTCCAATGAAAATTACATTACAAAGTATGATGAATACATACTCAAAATGATTCAACCAGGAAAAACTGGTATATTCGGAAGTGCAGGATATTTCCTTGATGGTTGTATAAAGGATCTTACAGTCATTGAACGTGAACCGATTGTAAAATCTTTCTTCCCTCGTGCAGAAATAGTAAAACATAGAAAAGAAATAGGAACTAGGTTTCCAAACACGTTTGATAATTTTATTGTAACGAACAACAGAGCAGACTTATGGGTCGACGCAAACGGACTATGTGAACATTTGGCACACTACAGAGAGGCGATGAAAAATGACTGCTTATTTTTTTACAGTATGCGAGATACACAATTGACATCATGGAATAGATTTAAAATAAATCATTACCAGGTGTTTATAGACTTGGCAAAACAGATCGAACGATTAGGGTTTGAGTGTTTAGAGTCCCAAATAGAGTTTGCTAACGGAGATGGCAACGAAAATCCAGACACAACTAATGGAAATATAAAATATCTATTCAAATGCATAAAGTAATTCTATTCAGAGGGGGAATGTTTGGTGATATCATACTCGCGATGCTTAATAAAAAATACGTCAGGAGCATATATCCAAGGAAATTGTTCAGAGAACGTATGCTTATGAAGAAGTTCTATAATTTTTCTACTGAAGAGAAATACAGTTACCTCGAGCGAATGGATGGTTACACCATATCTCATGACACAGAGTTTTGCAAACAGATCGATCCCGAGCAGGTTATACAGATTTTTTGTTCTGATGAAAAAATGATACCACACATAGCAGACAGGTTCTGGCAAAAAAATCCATCGCACCAAGTGGATCATGTCAAACAAGACTTAGAGCTCGATGACCATTATACTTTAGCCAAAGACATCAAAGCATGGCAGGATTTCCATGTGTTTAAGAACCGTTTCGACATCAAAAATATCTATAGCACATGCTTCATTAATGACATACAAAAATGCTTCGTTGTTGACGATATCGCTTGGGCAAAAACTATACACGATATCTGGCTAGGATAAAACACCACCTACAATTTTTTTGGTAAATACATATGTAAAGAGCGATCAATATGAGTAGACCAAAACCCACAGTGCTGTTGCAACACAGCAATAAAACTACCTTCAAAATGGACGAAGTCCTCGCGGCAGAGGGCATCTGGGCGGTGTTCTACGATGGTAAACCAATAAACTTGAAGTCATCAAGTTTGGTTGCAAACTACCCTGGACCAAAATACAAGAAAGTATCTTTCTCCAACCCAGGTCATGCAGAGAACTTAGCCAAGAAATTGAACGCACAGCACAACACAGATAAGTTTGGTGTGTATCTTTTAAAAACCGGCGACAAATTCACTAGATAATTAAATGTACAATGGATCGCAAGACAGCCTATACCCGTACCTTCCTTGAACTGCTTGAACAACCAACCCACGATGAAAGTATAAAGACCAATTACTACACTTGGTGGCAGAATGTACGTGAGAGCTACCAAGCAAGATCACTGAGACTGACCAAGCAAGGCTTAGAAATGCTGGAAAAATTAGACATAAAAACATATGATATTAAGTTTCCTGCAAAGGTAATATTCACACCACAAACATACCTATGGTTAGACGAATTTGTTGATTGTCCTTACTTTGTAGACAAGAAAAAAATCATTGTGACCATGGAAAAAATGGCCCTACAACTCATGTTATTTGCCGGAGATATCACAAAATACGGACTTGCACGTGCAATGAGCAAGATGGACGAGCAAAAAGACCAGTAAAACTGCGACTTTTTAGCCACATTTACCAGGTTGACGCAATACACATTTCTGCTATAATCGTATTATAAACATTTTAAACAGGAGTGTACAAAATGGCAAGAGCTAA
>Ga0209645_1001845_pt1 | contig 10369 bp, 12 predicted proteins | sample ETNvirenome_6_30_FD_184070 | JGI IMG/M metagenome (GOLD analysis project Ga0209645, IMG submission 184070) | Marine viral communities from the Pacific Ocean - ETNP_6_30 (SPAdes) (version 2) | ecosystem: Environmental > Aquatic > Marine > Oceanic | place: Pacific Ocean | collected 2013-06-19
AAAATATAAAGAAGGAGATGTATGGGAGGATAACGGTAAGACTTGGACTATAAAAGATGGTATTAAAGAAAATATAACTAAACTAGATAAATTAAAAAAATCAACAGTTCCTTTATTTTGTCCTAAATGTAAAAATGTTATGGATAAACATGTAGATACTAAATATTTTAAATCTTATGGTGAATGTTTAGATTGTAGAACTAAATTTGAAACTAAACTTAAAGTAGAAGGTAAATGGGAAAACTATGTTAAAGATACCCATAACTTTGAAATTGATCTTTTAATTGAAGATTATAAAAATTTTTTTAAAGAAAAATTAGCAGAAAGTAATAAAGGATATATTACAGATGGGAATTTAGTTAATATACCAAATACAGAATATACTATAAAACAAATTAGATGAGATTATATTGGCAGCAAATACCATCTACAATTATTTCTGAAATGTATTCAAGATCTACCTTTGATGGAGTAGTATTAGATACTGAACATGGATCGTTTAATAATGAAACCCTATACTCATGCATACAGATTATTACATCATTAAATAAAAAATGCTTTATAAGATTTACACATTTAGATAAAACATTAGTTAGAATGTGTTTAGATGCTGGCTGTACAGGTGCAATATTTTCCACCATAGAATCAAAAAATCAAGCTAAAAAAATTATTAAGTACTGCAAGTATCCCTTACAAGGAGGATCTCGTGGTCAAGGATTAGTAAGAGAAAATATATGGGGAAATAAAGATTTACAAAAATCTAATATAATATTAATAGCTCAGATAGAAACAAAAAAAGGTATAGATAATTTAGAATCTATCTTAGACTTAGATTTTGATTATTATATGACTGGTCCATATGATCTATCAGCAAGTCTAGGTTGTGTAGGTGACTGGACTAATAAACAATATTTAAATTATTTAAATAAATTTGAGAAAATTCCTAAAGCAAAACGAGGAACACATTTAGTAAAAGATAATGATATAGTAGAACATAATTTAGATGGATATGGATTTATAGCTTTAGGAATGGATACAACTATAATTATGGATGGAATAAAACAATTAGATAAGTATAATAATTGATATTTTTTTACTATATTTAAACAAAATAAAGATATGATAAATTTTGAAAACATTGGAGAAAAATTCGTACAAGTAATTAATACTGAGGATTGGAAAAAGTTTCAATCTAAATTTAATGATTGTAATGAAATTTTTGTATTAGGACATGGTGGTAATTTAGCTATAGCCGATCATGCAGCTGTTGATATTACACGATTATCAAATGGAACTAAAAATGCAACTGCACCAGGCTCAGCAATCGTAAATACATCATTGATTAACGATACAGATTGGGACCAGTGGATGGTTATGTGGCTACAAGCGAGAACTAGAAATAGAACAAAATCCCAACTTAAAAAAACTCTTGTATGGGGAATCAGCTCATCAGGAAAAAGTAAAGATATAATTAAAGGCTTACAGTGGGCAGAAGAAAATGGTATGCAAATTGCATGTACAACCTCTATGCCATTAATAGAAAAAGTTCCTAATATTACTGAAGTTGTTTTAGGAGCTGATTATTATCATACTGCTGAGGTATTAACTTTATTACTTAGTTATCAATTAACCCATGGCTCTGGTAATGAATGTCCACCTATCGGGAAAAATACTCCAGAAGAACTTGAAAAGCTAAATTGGAATAAAGGAATCAGAGAGCATTCCTATCCAGATGAACAAGTAAATTTAGGAATAGATTTTGATAAAGTTATACATAAATGTTCAAAAGGATATTATGATGGTACAATTTATGATGAACCTGTTGAAGGAGTTGAAACAGCATTAAAAAAACTATCAGAAACATATACCTTAATATGTTTTACTGCAAAAGCAAAGCCGGATAGAGGATTAGTAAATGGTAAAACAGGAACACAATTAGTTTGGGAATGGTTAGAAAAATATAATTTATCGCAGTATATTTCAAAAGTAACATCTGAAAAACCAAGAGCTATAGCATACATTGATGATAAAGGAATTAGATTTACTGATTGGAATAGTTGCATGCAAGAATTACAGTTAAAAAATATTATTTAATGCGAAAAGCAAAACTTAATTATATTATTCCGGAGTTAGAACGTATAGAAGGAGGTAGAACTAATTTTACATGGGAAGATATAGAATACTTAATTGAAAATTGTTCTATAAATAAAAAACTATATAAATACTTAAATGATAAAAGTATTATTATAGTTGGTCCAAGTCCTTATATGTTAAATGAAGAAAGAGGTCAATGGATTGATTCCCATGATGTAGTTATAAGAATGAATAAATCTTTTCCAGTCTCAGAAAACCATCATAAGTATATAGGATCTAAAACAAATATAAGATGGCATTGTATGAATACCTATCACAGACATGGTGGTCCATATTATATAAATGAGATGAAAGAAGATAATGTAGATTGGTTATGCTCTCAATTTCCAAATAATTTAGATTATTTTCATAACGATCATCTTAAATTTGAAGAAGAGAATAAAGAAACTATTAACTTTCATACTTGGAATGATCTAGAGCAATATCTTACATATCATCATTTCTTAGGAACTAGGATGAATACAGGCACTGCTTGTTTATTAGACTTATTAAATTATAATTTTAAATCGATTCAAGTAACAGGAATTACTTTTTTTAGAGAAGGCTGGATTGATGGATACAAAGATAAAGATTATAAAACAACAAATGATAAATCTATACAGTTTGGTAATCACGCAATGGCTCCTCAAATAAAATTATTTAAGTTAATAAATGATAATGTAGATAATGTAAATTTTGATAAAGAAATAATAAGTATTTTAAACGAGTAATGATTATTTTTATACCGATAAAAGAAAGCTCAATAAGGGTTCCTAATAAAAATTTTCGATTAATATTAGAAGAAACATTATGGGAAAGATGTATTAATAAATTAACAGATTACAAGGTTTATATTGATACTGATAGTAAAAGGATTTATAATAAATGTAAACAATATGATCATGTTACTTGCTATATGCGTCATAAAGATTTAATCGGCCATGAAGTATCAGTAGTAAATTTAATTAAATATTTTATTGATGAATATAATATTAAAGATCCGATTTGTCAAATACACGTTACTTCACCTTTCTTACAAGTATCAGATATTAATAAATCATTTAAAATATTAGAAGATAATAAATACGATTCTGTATTTAGTGTTAATAGAATACAAAAAAGATTTTGGAGCAAAGAAATTAATCCGATAAATCACAACCCTAAAGTATTATTACCAACTCAAAATTTAGAACCATGGTTCGAAGAAAATTCATATCTTTATACATTTATGCCAAAAGTAATTAAGGAGTGTAATAATAGAATAGGATATAATTCAAAAATGATAGAAATAAACTATCCATATAATTTAGATATTGATACTGAAGATGATTGGAATCTAGTTAAAAATATAATAAAATGAAAATAGCATTTTTATCACAAATGGGATTTGAAGGTAAGGTTCCACGTAATCATAAAAATATGAGAACGGAATTTGCCCAAATGTGTGCATTAAATGTAGATCATTTTAGTTTAAGGAATATCGATAATATTTCTTCAATTTATGATCATGCAATATTACTAATACCTAAAACAGCAAAAGATAGGGAATGGTTACAAAATATTGATATAGTTAATAAAGCAAAACAAATTGCTAAGAAAGTATGGTTTATGCAAGAAGGTCCTAGCTGGATTTTTCAAGATATGTCAATCTATCAACAATTCTGGCATTATAATGTTTTAGCAAGTGTAGATGGAATATTAACTGAAAATACAACAGATATTCCTTATTTTAAAGGATTAGTAGGAGAAAATAAAACTATAGTTGATATACCATCAATAATGATAGAAGATGCTATTAATAAAAATTCTTTAAAAAAGAAAGAAGAAAGAGAAGGAGTTATAATAGGAGGTAATTTTGTAAGATGGTATGGTGGATTTGATTCATATATAGTAGCAAAAAATATGAATGAAAAAATAAGCTCAGTATCAATGGGTCGAAAACAGGAACAAGAAAGTTTAATAGAAGATATTACTTACTTACCCTACTTACAATGGTCAGATTGGATAACTGAATTAAGTAAATTTAAATATGGTATACATTTAATGCCAACAATAGCAGCCGGAACATTTGCTATGAATTGTGCATATCTCGGTATACCTTGTATTGGTTATGAAGAAGCTGATACTCAAAGAAACTTACATCCTAATTTAAGTGTAAAGATAGGTGATGTTAATAGTGCAAGAGAATTAGCTATTAAATTAAAAAATGATAAAGATTTTTATAACGATTGTTCTATTTTATGTAGAGAAAATTATATAAATTCTCCTCATAATGAAAATAATTTTATTAAGAATATGAATAAAAAATTAAAAATATAATGGCTATATTTTTTAGAATTAATAATAATAAACTATCTGTAGCTGGTAATACTCCAAGATTAGGTTTTAGTAATAATAATGCTTCATACATACCTGATGAATATTTACAACAACAGGAGTTTGTAGTTATGAGAACTTGCCACGGGATAGGTGATTGGTGTATCATATCCGCAATGCCAAGATTATTAAAACAAAAATATCCTAATTGTAAAGTATATGTTCCCTCTGATAATATGCTTAAACAAATGTTTGGTCAAATGTTAAATAATTGGGGATACGGCACCTTTGATTGCTCTCAGATGCCATATCATATTTTTAATAATAATCCTTATGTTGATGATTTTATAGATAACTACTATGGTGAAATTTTTCATGATCATTATAAGATATATAACGAAGAAGAGGATAAAATACCTTTATTAGAGCAAATGTTAAAGTTCTGGCAGTTTTCTGAAAAAGAATTTACTGATAGCGCTCCGGAAATTTATTTTAGTAACGAAGAAAAAGAATTTGGAGATACACTTATTAAAAAAAATACTTTAAGTAAAGATTTTGGATATATAGGAGCTTCTTCAACATATGGTACATCTGGTGATACTAATTTAATAATAAATAAGATTAAAGAGTATCCAGAGCTAATATGGTTTTATTACGGAGAGCAACCTATTGAAGATACAGATTTGAACTTTTTAGAGAATACAATCTCAGTTAAAGATATGAATTTAACTATAAGACAACAAATGTATTTAAAATGTAAAGCAAAAGTAAATGTAGGTAATGAAACAGGAATGGCTCTCTGGGCATCTAGATACTCACCCAGCTATGTTCTAAGTCATAAATTTTATGTAAAAGTCCATGGTCCTCAATCAGAAGGAAAACCTAGAAAAAGACCATTTCTACAAGGCAACTTCGTAAAAACATCTAAGTATTTATAATATGGATAAACTAATTATAGCACCACATATTGATGATGAACTATTAGGTTGTGGTGGAATATTAAATAAAAATTTTCATGTTGTTTATTGTGGGTATGATGAATCACATATACCTAATAGACCATTAATGGATGATCGATTAAAAGAAGCAGATAAAGTTTCTGATTTTTTAGGATTTTCATATGAATGTTTAGATAATAAAATTAATGATTATAGAGTTCAAGAATTAATTAAATCGTTTGAATTTATTATTAATAAGCATAAACCATCAGAAGTCTATATACCATACCCATCTTATAATCAAGATCATAATAATGTATATGAAGCATCTTTAATAGCATTGCGTCCGCATGATAAAAATCATTTTGTAAATACTGTTCTTGTTTATGAACAACCACAAGTAGCGTTATGGGATTATACTCATAATATTAACTCACTATTTAATCCAAATTACTTTATACCAATTGATATAGAAAGAAAGATCCAAGCTTATCTATTAATGGAATCACAAGTACGATCATTCAGAAGTTCAGATTTATTACGATCAATGGCTACAATAAGAGGTCATCAAAGTAATTGTAAATATGCTGAGGCATTTCAAATCTTAAGAAATGTTAAAAGATGAAAATTTGGATATGTGCATATAGAGAATGGGCATTAGAAATTTATAGAGAAGTTTCTACCCAATTTAATAATGTTGAAATAATTAAAACAAAACAAGAATTTAATAATAATAATCATTTATTTAATGATAACGATATTATATTTTTTATAGGGTGGAGTTGGATTATACCAAATAATATAATAGAAAAGAATGAATGTATATGTCTTCATCCATCTCCCTTACCAAAATATAGAGGAGGAAGTCCTATACAACATCAAATTATAAATGGTGAGACACAGAGTGCAGTAACATATTTTCGCATGACAAAAAAGTTAGATGCTGGAACTATATTATTTCAAGAAACATTCTCACTAGATGGTAATTTAAAAGATATAATAAATAGAATAATTCCTTTGGGAATCCGAGGTATTTTAGCTATATTAAGTAATAATATACAAGAAAAAGAACAGGATATATCCCAAGCTACTTTTTTTAAACGTAGACAACCACACGAGAGTGAAATAACTTTAGAAGAATTAAATAACCTATCAGCAAAACAATTATATAATAAAATAAGAGCATTACAAGATCCATATCCTAATGCATATATTAAATGTGCTGATGGATCTAAATTATATTTAATAAAAGCGTTATATGAGAAATAAAACAATACTACTTATAGGAGGTACAGGAGCACTCGGTAAAACACTTACTGAGCGTTATCATAAAAACAATGACATAATTATTTTCTCTCGGGATGAACATAAGCATGTTGAAATGAAACGAATTTATCCTAATTTACGATATCAAATAGGTGACATTAAAGATAAAGATAGCATCCTGCAAGCATTAAATGAATATCATCCTAATGTAGTTATTAACACAGCTGCATTAAAACATGTACCTATCTGTGAAGAAAATCCATATGAAAGTGTAAAAACAAATATAATTGGTCAGAAAAATTTAATTGATTGTGTAAATATTTGTAAACAGCAAATTGAAACTTTAATGTTTATATCTACTGATAAAGCATGTAAGCCTATTAATGTATATGGTATGTCGAAAGCTATATCAGAAAGATTATATATTGATTTTGCTAACAAGCAGCAAGATATAAAAGTAGTTATTTGTAGATATGGTAATGTATTAGAGTCAACAGGATCAGTAATACCATTCTTTAAACGATTGCTTGAATCGGGAGAAAGTGTTCTACCAATCACAGATGAAAGAATGACAAGATTCTCGATTACTTTAAATGAATCAGTTGATTTAATTGAATGGTCCTTGAATCATAAAGATTCTCATGGATCAATAGTAGTTCCTAAGCTTGAATCTTTAAAAGTAGTAGATATAGCAAAGGAATTAGGTAGAAGTTATGGACATAACGATATAGACTTGAATATGATTGGTATCCGTCCTGGAGAGAAACTTCATGAAGAGATGTTAAGCTTTGAAGAATCATTGCGTACAAAAGAGTATGATAAATATTATATGATAACTGATAATATAATTAACCCAGTCTCAGAAGGGTACGCTTATTCTTCAGAAGAAGTACTAAATAAAAAAGACGTATATAATTTTTTAACAAAAAAGCAAGTAATATGAAACAAATGCATTTAAGAAATGTTCCACCTCCTGCTGAAACATTTGATCATATAGAATTAATTAAATGGTTAGCAGCTTGGATAAAACCTGAACATTATTTAGAATTAGGTGTACGTAATGGAGTATGCTTTAAACAAATTATACCATTTACAAAAAAAAGCACTGGTGTAGATATAGTTATTGATGATTCATTAACTAATTTAATTAAAAATCTAACACCCGATATAGAAGTAAATTATTATAAAGGAACAACTGATGAATATTTTAACAGTATAGATAAAAATATTTTATTTGATCTCGTATTTATAGATGCTGATCATAGTTATGAACAATGTTTAAATGATTTTTTAAATGTAAAAGATTATGTTGTAAAAAATGGATTTGTAATATTTCATGACACATATCCATATACTGAAAAATTTATGCAGACAAAAGTACGTGGAGAATGCTATAAAGTTCCTTTTTACATTAAAGAAAATTTAAGTGATGAATGGGAATTAGTTACTCTACCATTCAACCCAGGACTAACAATAGCAAAAAAATCACCAGGAAAAAATATATGGAAGTATTAATATTAGGACATAACGGTATGCTAGGACATATGGTAAAAAAATATTTACTAACTAAAAATGTAAATGTTATTACTACAGATACTAGATGGCCAGAAAGTAAAGATATCATTAAAAAATTTAATGGAGATTATATCATTAATTGTATAGGATCAATACCACAAAAAACTGATACTTTTGATCTTAATTGGGAAATCCCTATATGGTTAGATTTAAATACAGATGTAAGAATTATTCATCCCGGAACTGATTGTGAAAGTGATAATACTGATTATGGATTATCAAAAAATACCTCAGGTGAGTATATTCGAACAGTAGCTAAACGAACTAAATCTTTGAAATGCTCAATTATTGGACCTGAAATAAATAGTAATAGTGGTTTAATGGAATGGTTTCTATCTCAAGAAGGAGAAGTTTATGGTTACACCTTAGCTATATGGAATGGTAATACAACACTAGAATGGTCAAAGCAGTGCTTAAAACTTATGAGAGAATGGGATAACTATAGTTCTGAAACTATTATATTTAGTAATACTATTTCTAAGTATATGCTACTAAAGCAAATAAGTAATATATTTAATAAAGAAATAAATGTATTAGCAAAACCAGAAGGTGAAAATAAAGCTATGTTTGGTTTGAAATATACAAAGGATATAAAAAAGCAATTAGAAGAATTAAAAAGTTTTTATTATGAAAATTAGTTTTATACAACCTAGTAGAAATAATCTTAAATATTTGAAATGGAGTTATAACTCTATTAGAAAAAATCAAGGTAATCATGAAGTAGAAATATGTGTAGCAGATGATGCTTCTACAGATGGTACATGGGAATGGTGTCAAGAGATGATGAATAAAGATTCACATTTCAAAGCTATATTAAATGATACAGGAAAAAGATTAGGACATACTATTTTATATGATAGATTAATTAATGAAGTAGCAACAAAAGACATAGCCATGATTTATCATGCTGATATGTATCTTTGTCCAGAAGCATTGAATGCTATTGAAAAATATATTCAAAAAGGTGTTATTGTTTCTTTAACACGTATTGAACCTCCTTTACATCCAGATGGACCCGAAAAAATACTACAGGATTTTGGAGTTGAACCTGAAGAATTTAACGAGGATGGGTTATTTGCTTTTCTTCAATCTACGGATAGTGAACGAGAAATAAAAACTACTGAAGGTATCTTTGCTCCGTGGGCATTTTACAGAAGTGATTTCCAGGAAATAGGGGGACATGATCCATTATATGCTCCTCAAAGTAAAGAAGATTCAGATATCTTTAACCGTTTCCAATTGAATGGAGTTAAATTTATTCAAACTTGGGAAGGGTGTGTATACCATATGACTTGTAGAGGTAGTAGAAGAAATACAGTTGATAAAGCAAAAAACATTTATGAAGATTCTCCGGAATGGCTAGCTCAAAATATGAGATCAACAAGAAATTTTATTCGTAAATGGGGTAGTATGGTAGCTCATGATAAATTTATGAAGCCTGTCATCCCTCCAAAGTATGATATAGGAATCGAAATAAAAAATAGTAATACTAATATAGTAGAAGCGTTAGAGATTTGGTGTTCATATATTAAGGTTGATAATGATATGAGTTCTTATCTACATAAAGAGCAGAAAAATACTATAATAGATTTAGAAGAGAGAGTAGGAGAGAAAGAATTACAAAATGATATTATAGTGTCGCTCGACGCGCTCAAGATAACCAAACAAGATTATGTATATATTCAGCAATTACCCTTAATAGTCCAAGATAGCGGTGAAGTGGGAGAGTTTGAATTAGGCAACTTGCATATTACAATTAACAAAATAGAAGATAGAGTTAAAGAGCTAGTTCATATTAATCCAAAAGCTGGGATTGAGGTTGGTTAAAAATCATATTTAGATAATTAAGATATTTATTTATGAACATGAAAGACTTTATTTCCATGGATATCAAAACCCAACTTAAGAAGTTAAAAAGGTTATTGGATGATAAAGTTTGTGTGGAATTGTCGGAGACTACTTTATTAAAAGAAGAAGAGAAGACGTTTGTTCAGATAATAGAAAAGTTAAAACAATTGGTTGGCAAAGCCGACAGAGTAGCTCAACAAACAGGTATTATTTTATTTGATCACGATGAAGAGTTTTTCGTTTTGATTGAGTTTTTATTAGACCAATTATATGGTAGAGAGAATTCTGAGATA
>Ga0209645_1001846_pt1 | contig 10369 bp, 7 predicted proteins | sample ETNvirenome_6_30_FD_184070 | JGI IMG/M metagenome (GOLD analysis project Ga0209645, IMG submission 184070) | Marine viral communities from the Pacific Ocean - ETNP_6_30 (SPAdes) (version 2) | ecosystem: Environmental > Aquatic > Marine > Oceanic | place: Pacific Ocean | collected 2013-06-19
TAGCCTCAGCAATATCGGCTTGCAATACAAACCACATGCTTATTATTGTTGCCATGCCAAAACCTATTCCTATTAAAGTTTGTATACTAACCTTAAAGCTAGTGTTTTCATTTAATTCTTTAGCCATTATTTCTCACCACATTTTTTGCTTGGGTTGCCAACTTGTCTCCAGTCTTGCTTTACCCACGTTCTTAAACTTCCGCCACTACTCGTGCCAGTAACATTGCTTTTACTAGATCTTTTATACTTACCAGCCTTACCCGCAGCTCGCTTTGCACGTATAACTGCCTGCCTTTCAGACTGGCTCATACTAGCAATTTTAGCTTTAGGCAGACATACTTTAGTAGTGCCTCCGCCTTTAGCTTTAGTTCGCTTTTTAAAAGGATTATTTGACTGTACAAAAGACATACTACTTCTTTTTCATCATTTTCATAGCAGCCTTTTTCATCTTAGCAGGAGCTTTTTTCATCATTTTTAAAGCAGCTGGCTTAAGCATTTTAGCTGGAGCAGCTAGTATTTTATCTCTAAGCTCTTTTGGTAAATTTTTCTGCTTGCCAATTAGTTCTTTTCTAGCTGGAGATTTTTTTACCATTTTAGCCGGAGCTTTTTTCATTTTAGCTGCGCTTTTTTTAGCCAGCTTCATAGGACCTTTTTTCATTTTAAATTTTGTTTTTAACGTGTTTATACATTGAGTTACCTAACTTTTCGCCCATTTTACTATCTGACTTATAGTGAGCGTGGGCAACTCTTCTACTATAAGATATATTTTCGCCGGTCTTATTGAAAGCTGATTTAGCTTTAGGATATTTATCACCTAGCACTTTAGCTATTAATACGCCCTGCACTGAGTGACCTGATGGATATGACGGTGTTTTCATAGACTGCATCTCAATATCTTTCATATTGATGTTCATTTTTTTAGCCATTACTTTTGGTCTAGGTCTGTTAAAGTGTTTCTTAAGCTCTAATATCACAGGTGCTGATTCTTTTATAAGTTTAGCAGCTGTCTTGCCATCATAATCTTCAACTCCGTTGTCTTTAGCTGTTTTTTTAAACGCAGCTTCTATATCGTCGTTGTCTTTTACAAACTTTTTGTTTAATGGTATACTTTCAAGTTCTTTAACTTCTTGCATCGTATCAAAAGTATTATCGCCTGGTGGCTTCATCTTTTTAAACGAAGATATGTCAAAGTCTTTAAACATTAGCACTTGTGTCTAGATGCCCACATATTAGCGTAAGCACTTGGATATACTTTAAATTTTCTTTTAGCAGCTGCTTTTTGACAAGGCTTAAGCTTACCTTTCATAGGCGACTTACCTACTACTTTTTGTATTTCTTTGTTTTTTAATTTAAAAGCCATATCTACTTGTTTTTTTTATTATTTCTATACTCACGCATAGCTTCACGTTTAGCCTTACCTTTTTTCCAAGAACCAGCTGCAAACTTTTCTGCTCGCTTTTTACGCTTAAATCCATAAACTTCACCGGCTTTTTTAGCTTCTTGAAACGATTGATCTTTCTTTTTACCTTTATCATCAAACGTTATAGTTGGATGTACCATATAAACCGTTTTGCCATCAACTTCGCCTGAGCCATAACCCATTTTATGAGTTTCAGTTTTACCCTCTTTATCAACGTGACCAACGCCTTTACGTATAGATCTAGCGTGCTTTTTTCTACCACGCGTAATTAGTTTAAAAGGATTATTTTTTTGTACGTACGCCATAATATTAACAGTTCCATCTACGTCTAGCAGCTTTACCTCTTTCGCCTGTCCAACCTTTTGATCTTGCACAAAAAGATTTTCTACGCTTAGCAGCTTTACTACCTGGCTTTAACTTTGAAGGCTTAGTAGTTACTGCTGTTTGAAGTTTGCTGCCAGGATTATTTCTTTTATATTCTCTAACGCCTTTTTCAGTCATGCCACCACCAGCGGCAGCTCCTGTAGCGCTTTTATCTTTAGCTACTTTGTTAAAGTTTTTTCCTTTACCTATAGTTCTACGTGGATCAGCTTTACGCATAGGCGATTCATCAAACACTTTTATAGGATTTTTAGTTGTTTGAAACGTCCTTCTTCTACCGCAACCCGTTACAGGAAAAGGATTATTTTTTTGCGTATAAGCCATAGTTAAAGTATTACTTAATTTACCACCTATTTAATCGTGATGATAGCACAGCTCGCTTTTGTTAGTTGTACGTATGCTACATCTTTTGCCGTTACTTAAAATTCGACGACATTGTTTCTTTTTAGCTTTCTTCTTTTCTTTAATTTTTTCTTTAGCTTCTCTAACATCTTTGTACGTGTCAATACCCATCTGCCATTGATTCCAGCCTAACGCTACAAACAGCCTTTGCATTGCTGTATTATCTTCATTAAAAGCTTCTTTTAGGTTGTCAAGCTTAGTGTAAATTCTATGTACAGGCGCGTTAGTTAAACCTTCAGTTAAAGAAGTTATCATAGGATATGCTGGGTTGTCAATGTCAAAAGCACCTATTTCAGCTATAACTTCTTTATTATATTTGTATGTGTCACTAGCTCTTTTTATTTTTCTAGCTTTACTACCTATTTGAGGTGATAAATTTAACATCTCTATAAACGTGTTAAAATAATCAGCTTTAAATCCTTTTTCACTTTCTTTCATAAAGCTTCTAACTACGTTCTTAAATGTAGAAACCATAGCGCCTTTTATTCCAGAACCTCTTAGCCAGCCATCAGCCATACTATTCACTAAGCTTTCCTTCTTTTGTTTATTTTTTACGTCTGCGTAATAAAATGTTACATCAGGGTATCTATACTTATTTATAGTACCGTCTTTTATTCCTTTAGCATATTCTTTTTTAACGCTGCTTGGTATTTGTTCTTCTTCTGGTTCGTCTTCTGCAAACAACGCTTGTTGTAAACTGTAAAATATTAAGCTTTGTATAGCGCCATAATAAGCTATTCTTGATAAATGATCTCTAACATTACCTCTTTTATTTGCAATATCACTTACAGCTTTTTTAATTATTCTATTATATTGTAACGGTGTATTTTGAAAGGCTAGTAGTAATCTACCTAAAGGTGAAGCTTGTTGCTTAGATATACGATCAGGTCTACTAGACTGCTGAGACTCTTCTGTAATATCTTGAAAATCTATCATAGCTTGACTTTCTGCTTGATCTTGAGTCATGCCCTGCTTCATTAAAGAATTAACTCTATTTCTATAGAACGTAGCGCCACCAAAAGCAATAGCAAAGCTATCTGCTACTTGTGTTGGTGTAAAACCTATTTTAAGTAAATATGCTAGTACATTAGATGCTCCACCGCCACGACTTAAGCTATCAGCTAAATCAGCTGTTTGTATATCTTGTTGTAGTCCTGAACGTCTAACTTTAAGCTGAGGTGAATTAAATAGCATTTTAAAGTCTTTAGCAAACTGTGGAACATTAGCTATAGCTTTAGAAAAAGCAAATATATTATTATCTGTATGATTTATAAAGTTTACAGTAGATATTGTTTGTAGTACAGCGGATCGCATGTTGAAAAACATGATAGCACCAACTGATCCTTGTAGCCAATTTAAAGCTTTGTTTGTTGAAGCGTTTTGCCCGCTAGGTCTGTTTTTACCAGTCTTCATACGATACAGCATATCTTTTAAAGATTCAACATAGTCAGTACCCATAGCAGCTTCTAGCTTAGCTAATTGAGCTTCATTATTTAAAAGTTCGTCTACGTTCTCTTGCCACTCTTCAAGCGCGCCGTCTCTATGCACTTTATTTAAAGAGTTGTACATATCGCCTTTGATACTACTCGCTGTCCAAGTATCAGTAGGCGCTAAGTATTGATCACCTTCTATTTGTAACGATTTTTTAACTTTAAACGCGTATTCAACCATATCAGCGTCTTGAGCTACTTTAGCCGCTATAGCTTTACGCTCTTTAGTGGTTAAACCAGGTACATCTAAATCTTGTAGATCCCATAGATATATTCTTATAGCATCTTCATTAGTAAATTCGTTGTCAAACTTTTTCTTTAATTTTCTAATAACACCTTTGTGCTCTTTTCTTGTTTGAGCATACGACTCCATCATGTTGTACTGTATAGAGTTTAATTTTCTATACGCTCTATTAAATGGATCAAAGAAAACTTGTTTAAAAAACTTCATGTCAGACTCTCCTTGCTTACCTTTGCCTGCTAGTCTCATCATTAAGCCTTGGAAGTCGTCAGCGCCAGGCGCAATAAAAAACTCACGTTTACCTTTTTTAGCACCTATAATTTTAGCTCTTGCAGGATCTATATCTTGATCAATGCCTAAATTACGTTTAAGTATACTATCGAAGTTTTGTTTTTTAGTTCTGCTAAATTTCATTTTAGCTTGTACTGACTTACCTTTAATATCTAACTGATTAAATATATTTTGCACAGCCTGTACGTTTGTAATAGCATCGTCAACAAAGTACATATCATTATATCCTTCGTTAGCATACTTGTCAAGCACCCACATAGCTTTTGCTTCGCCAGTACTATTGCCTAAGCCTGTAATATTTTCTAAAGGTATATTAACACCCTCAGATTTTAGCCAAGCATGTATTGCTTCTGCACTTTCTGGCGCTCTAGCTGTAAGTATAAATACATTATCAGGGCCATACTTTTTAATTTGATTTTTCATCTTAGGTAATAGCGGGCCTGGCTTACCTTTAGTAACTTTGTTAAAATCAGTAAAGTCAAACTCATAACCTTGATTAGCCAAGTCTTCGCCTACAAATGGCCATTGATCAGATGGTATTCTTTTTGTTACGCCATCTTTAGTAGCTATAATAACATTTTCACTAATACCTACGGTTTCGTCAAAGTCAAATATACTAGCACCTTTAGTTTTAGAAAAATAAGCTGTTGTTCTAGCTTGGTCAGAAGCTTTGTTTATATTTTGAGCAACGCTTAGCTTTTTTGATTTTGAAAATTTTATTTTTATATTTTTGTTTCTATCTTTTACTAAAAAACTTGTGTTTTGATCTGGGAAGTGATAAGCAGCTAGTTGAGGTTCTACTTTAGCAGAAATAGTATAGCCGCTTTTAGTAGCACCAAAATTAATTCTAACTTGTAACGGAACTTTAACATCAATATCTTTAGCTTTAACTAAACCGTCTATTTTAAGACCAGCATCTTCCATGCTTATGTCAATAAGCCCTCTTCCTTTAAGCTCGATAGCATGGCTGGGTTTTTTTATTTTTTTAGTTGCTTTTCTTTTACCTGTTTTATCTCTATATGGAGCAACAACTTGCTCAACGCTAATCTCTTCGTTAATGTCATGAGCTTCAAGATGTATACCGTCAAGTCTAAGTTGATCAGCAACTTCTTTTTCAATACTTAAATTACCACTTTTAGTTTTAGAAACTGAACCTGGCTTAATAGCTTCTGCAGCTTGTATAATTTTATCAAACACCGCACCAATCTTATCTTCTATAGCCTTCTGTTGATCACCATATATAGGCACGCTTGGCTCACCTTCTACGTCTTTTGTTTTGCTAGCTACAACTTTACCGTTGATATAATTTAATGTAACAGCAATACCTCTAGCTGTATCACCTTTAACTTCTAAAGCTAACGCAAGCTTACCTGTTGCTCTTTCTATTACTCTAACGTCTTGATTGTTGTCAGTTTCACTAGGATGCTCTACTATATACGCGTCGCCTAAGCCAGCTTCTTCAATCTTAGCTCTAAGTCTATCACCTACGACTATTTCGTACTTTCTGTGAAGAGGTATAGGTTTGTCACTTTTAAATCTTTTATCAATGGCGTCAAGCTCGACTTGAGTGATTAGTTTATCACTTTGCACAAACGCTTCCCATTCTCTTACTTTAAATTTTTCTTTTACTCTATTAACTGTATCTTTGTCTGTGCTCTTAGCCCAAGCTTTAAAGTCAGAACTTTCTAAACCTTTTGCTTCTTTTGTTAAAATTTCAAGACCTTTTAAAGCTTGCTTTTGTTTAGCTGTATAACTAAACTTAAGGCTAGGTGCTCTATTTATTTTAGTAGCAACGTCATTAACCATAACTTGAGTAGCTACATCTGGATTTGCTGATATTAGCTCTTCCATAATATCAGGCTCTTGCATAGTTTCCATCATAGCATCTTGCGATAACTCAGTAACTATCATACGAGATAAACCGTCTTTTCTAGTACCTAAAGTAGAAGCACCAAGCTCATAACCTAATACTTCTTGCATGTTAGTGCCAAAGAAAAATGCTTCAAGCTCTTGCCTTGTAGGCATACGCTTTTCAGATAAAAACACACCTTCGGCAGATTTGTTAATAGCATCTGGTGGTAATTTACCTTGATCAATAGCTTTTTGTATATCTTCTTGTGTTGTAAGCCTTCTAATAGGTACAGTAAATATTTTTTTACCATCTTTCAATTTACCTTTACCAACAAGACGCTCCATAGCTACTAAATCTTGCACTGTAGAAAAATCTATAATATCTTCAAAGTTGTTTAAAACAAACTGTCTATATGTAGCTTTAGTTCCAATAGCACCTTGAACAATGTTCTTCATGGTCTTTTTTACCATGTTTTCAAAGTTAAGTAAAAACTTATCAGATGTTATATCAGCTTTAAGCCTTCGTAGAGTTGTTCTAACGCCTTCTCTGACACTTTCTACTTGCACTTCACCTATTAGCTTAGAACCATCGTTGTTCTTTAGTTTGTGCCTGTATCTTGACTTTAATTCGTTTTTATCTTGCTCTGTTTCTTGTGATCTGTTTTGAGAATTAACGTATAAAAAGCCTAAGTTTTCTTCCTCAAGTCTAGCTAGCGTAGGATCAACTTCACCTTCAACAAGCTCGGCTGCAGTTCTACCAGAATCATCTATTGGCGCATCTAACGATCTACCTGTAGGTGCTTTTTTAGCGGCTTTTGAAACATCACCCATTCTATAGTTAAGACGTTGATTAATATAACCAGATAATCCAAACTTGCCTTGCTCAGTAGTCTCTGCTTCAGGATTAAATCCTAGAACGTCTGGTATTAGCTTAGCTTTAACATCTTCAATATAGTTTGCTATAGGTACGCCGTTAACATTAGCGTCTGGACCTTCTGTATTTATACCTTGTGCAGTTAATCTAGCTTTTATTAAGCCAGTTAATCCATCACCATCAATTAAGTAATTATAAGCCTCAATGTTTACCCCAGCGTCATACTCTGCTTTATTTTTAGCTTTTTTACCAATAGCGTCAACTTCGCCTGATATTTGTTTAGCTCTGTCAGATATTTTAGTTAACGAAGCCTTTGTTTGTGTAGTTTCACCTACTTGTATTTTATCTTTTGCTGCAAATTCAGTTACTCTTTTACTACGCTTACCTTTCTTTATGGTTTTATTATAATTTTTCATAAAGTTGTAAGCTTGCCTGCCGTTTTCAAACTCACCTCTTTTTCCAACAAGTCTTAATACTTCTTCGCTAAAGTTTAATATTCTATTACCAAAGCTTTCGTCAAAAGATATTTCTTTTTTATTTATAGCATCGTCAAAATACGTAAACATTTCTTCTGATAAAAAATCAGGCTCTCCGTTTATGTCTTCATTATTTTCTACAAACCTTTTTTTAATAGCAGCTTTTTGAGAGTCTGTAAGTATATTATAAAAGCTTTTAGTTAAATTTGTTTTTTGTTTATCAGTTAAATTATCAAACTTTTTACCAAAAACTCTATGTATAAACTCATGACTAGCAACTGAAATAGCTCCAGTTTCTTTAGCTACAACGTCGTTTTGAAGCATGACTCCACCTACAAAAACGCCGTCACGATCTGTAACGTCAAGACTTGGATCACCACCTAACTCTTCATATCTTTTTTGAAACTCTTTAGTGTCGCTAAATCTTTCGTATTGAGAGCCTGTGTCATCCGCGTAAGCTTTAACATTGTTTGAAAACTCTTCTAAAACTTCGTTTCTTGCTGACTCACGTATTGATTCAATACGATTGTTTATAGAGTTAAATTTATCTTTTAATATTTTCCTTTCTTCTTCAGACTTTGCAGATCGGTACGATCTTTTTAATTCAATTTGAGATTCTATGTCTTGCACATATTCGTCTAGCGCTTCGTCAGTCATAGCGTCTATAGTAAGCTTGTTGTTGCCTTTTATTCTATTAGCTCTAGCAACTAAGTCAAGCATTTTTTCTTCTATAACTTTTTTTGACTTCTTATCTTTAGTTTCTTTGTAAGCTTTTTGAAGAACGTCTGCTTCTTTTGCTATTTCATTTAAAGCAGCTTGATCATTAGCATCCATCAAGGTGTTATACGCTCTTTCTTTAGCTTTAGGATTAAGCTTGTTTAGTCCTCCAGCAACTTCAATACTTGTACCAACTGCACTACCAATTATAAAGCTGTCGCCAAGTTCTTGCACAAACTGGCTTTCTAAATCTAAGCTAATTAAGTCATCTGTTAATTGGCCAGCTTTACCTTCTTTTCTTTGCTTATTAAGAGTGTATGCGTCAAAATAATTACTCACTAATGTAGTTGCTGACTCTGAAAAGCCTTCTGCTAAAAAACTACCTATAACTTTTTTACCAAACGATAATATACCTTCTTTTAAAAACTCTTTTGCAGCTTTAGTACTTACTTGATCGCTAATTAAATTAGCTCTTTTTAACAAATTTCTTGTAACTATCTCAAAGCCCGCTTCAATAGTACCACTACCTGCCGCGTTTAATAGTAAATTACCTACGTTGGCGTCTTCTTCTGAGTTGAACAACTCTTGTTCAAATTTATTACCTGCAGTGCTAACGCCTAGCGCTACCATGCCCCAAGGACCAAGTCTAGCAGCTATCAAAGATGGTATAGCTTCTATCATGCCATCTACGGTTTTATCTGCCGCGTCGCCATATTTACCTTCTTTTATAGCGTTAGATATTGTGCCGCCTTCTCGACCAATATAATTCATTAGTTGCATTTCAATAATTTCGCTTTGAATGTTAGGTATTTTGCCTCGTATAAATATACCTTTTTTTTCTTCAAGCGTTAATTCATCACCAACTAACTCTTTAAAAAACACTTCTACGTTAGTACTCAAAGCGTTAGCGAAGTCACCTATACCGTTAAACGCACTTACCATACTGTAGGCACCAAGAGCTAACTTTTCCTTAATTGTTGTAACAGGTTCTTTGAAACCAGCATCACCAGGCTGTAATTGCCTTAATGCGCCTACACCAGCTTGCGATGCGTATGCTGATTTAAAAGTGTTAAAGTCTTGGTTAAAAAGCCCTTGTTTAGTTATAGCTTCAAAAACTTTTTTTTGATAATCTTCATCAAGCATAGCGTTGCTAAAATCATCGTAAGAGTCGTTGATCAAGCGAGCGTCAAGTATAGTTTGATATAGTTTTTGTAGATTATTCATAGAATATTATAGTCGCCTATTTTTAGGCATATTAATAATTTTTAGAGTCAAATCTAGTAGTTCCTTGCACTGCGCCAAGAACTTGCTTAACGTACTCTGGATCTGTTTTCATAGCTAAAACCATAGTATCAAACAATGCTTTTTCTTCACCTTTTAACTGCTTGTATACATCTTCATTAGGCGTGAAGCTGGCAGTTCCGTCTGAGTTTAGCTTAAACTCTCCAATATCTTGGCTTTGTTGAGAGCCTATCATCGGTTTAGCATCTGCAACTATTCTATTTCCTTCAGCTCTTACACCTATAACCTTAACAGCGCCACCCATAACTTTAGCTTGTACTTTATTGCCGTTAACTAATATATCAGCTCTATTAGCGCCAGTAGTACCATCTATACTAATAGTTTTTACTATTTGCTGTTGTTGATCGTTGAGGTTTTGAGAAAGCAAAGTTCCAGTAGTTTCTTGCACTTCTTCTTGAGTGTTTAGTACAGGCGCGTCCGTCTGTGTATTTACTTGCGTGTCTACCGGCGTATTTTGCTGTGTAGTATTAACGTTTAAGGGTAAATCTTCTTTCTCTTCTCCAGTTGGTATGCCTGCCGCTATATGCATAGCTAACTGAAGTCTTTTTGCCTCTGGCTTATCGCTAGCTAGTTTATCAAACTCAAAAGTACCTAAATCTTCACCTTTATATCTAACTCGTAGCTCATCACTTCCAGCTTCTGTAAACTCAAAGCCATACTTACTATATTCTCTATTTAAAGTGTTTATAACATAATCATCATCACCAAACTCAAATAAATGGTCATTAGAACTCATCTCTCTACCTTTAGGATCTGTAGTAACATTCCAACCAAATTGTGTTATACCGGCAAACGGACTTTTAGCTATACCAAATTGGTCTCCAGTACCAGTTTGGTCTTCATATACCGCATCATCGTTTAGCTTTGGCAGTAATTTTTTATCAAGATCACCAGTTGGTAGAGGTGTAGGTTTTTTCTTAGGAA
>Ga0209645_1001847_pt1 | contig 10364 bp, 10 predicted proteins | sample ETNvirenome_6_30_FD_184070 | JGI IMG/M metagenome (GOLD analysis project Ga0209645, IMG submission 184070) | Marine viral communities from the Pacific Ocean - ETNP_6_30 (SPAdes) (version 2) | ecosystem: Environmental > Aquatic > Marine > Oceanic | place: Pacific Ocean | collected 2013-06-19
TTTTGAGACTATGGTTCTCAAAACTAAGTTTTCATTGGTGACTGCGTAAAGAGCTGGTAAAGTAATACCCTGAGCCATTACAGGTTCTTGTATGCCAGTAGTGTAGAGGGGCATCGTTGGCTCAGGTGTCTGACGCCTACGGAACCTATCTCCAAGACTGTAAAGAAAATTGGATATTCTTCCATTGTCTTCGTCTGCCATCACAACCCCTCCTGCCACTTAGCCACAGCGTCTACGTCTACTCCCCACTCTGCGAGTAGCGACTCGGCTTTTGTTGTATCGTCACTCCAGTTGCTGTACTTAACCAGTTTCTTTAGCTCCTCTTTTCTCATGGAATCGGACTCATCTATGTATGCTAAGACCGCCTTTGCTTGAGTTTTCTTCATTTCCAAGTGAGGCATCAAAGCAGTGAGTAATTTCCTAATGTCATTTTTTGAGTAGAATTGTAACCTATGTTGGCTCCTTTGCCCATCTTTGTATATTTTCTGGTCCAACTGTAAGACACCACAACCCAGTGTTTTTCTCAAATGCTCACAATGGGTTCTACCCCTAGTACCAGTAGCTATGAAACCGGCTCTAGGTTCACCTCTCCCAGTGATAGTAATGTAACCATCAGCGTCTAAGAAACCACTAGCATATGCAAATGGGTCTTTTAGAATCAAACCAGTGGAGTCCATCTTGACAAAGGTGGAACGGGTAGCACCACTCATGATATCCACTTCTTCCCCATACATACTGAGAAGCTTGGAGAGTTTCATTGGTGTCATTGTCTTGTGTAGAATATTTTTTTCATGTAGGTTCTCAAATATTGAGCGAGCAGTCATAGGACCCATTTTTTGTAATAACTCAGAGCTTTTATGCAAAGCAGTGGCTTCCTTATCAGTAAGTCTTTCCATTTGATGTAAGGTGTTCTTCCACATAAGTCTAGCATCAGCTCTATCTTCCATGGCTTTGACCCAAGAATCTTTCTCATCGTCACCCCAAACACCTTCGTGTTTTTCTAACATGCTTATTATTTCATCAGACTTCTTCCATTGATTACAGGCTCTAATTAGGTTGACTTGCCTTACATCACCAAACTTTCTAAGAGCCTTCATGTCTTTTTCACTTGGTGAGAAGGAACGAACCACATCAGTGTAGTTTCCTATCCAATCGTACATGTCAAGAGTTTTCTCAAACTCCAGAGCTTTGATTACACGAATGTCATTTATGATGTCATCAATTTCATGTTTTTGTTGCTTATTGTATCTTCTTGATTTTCTCAATCTTTTGACTATATCAGAGGCGGTGCATCCCAAGTGTGTCTCAAACCAACCCTCACCTGTATTTGAGAAAAGCTCGTTCAATACTCTCACATCCAAAAGGTTCTATTTTCATCATTATCCTTCTCTATGTAAGTGGTATTATTGTACCAATTACCGTCGTCCTCAGTGGTCACCATAACAAATCCCTCAAGGCACCATCCACCCGCTGGATTTAGAGTTACCGTCAAACCAGCCGTCAAAGTTCTCCATTACATCATCGAGAAGAACAACCGAGCCCTTGAACTCCTTAGTTGCCCAATTAGCGAGAGCCAACCCCATAGCCAAGTCGTCATGAGTGCCAACGCTTTCAAGTCGGCCATTTTTCTGCATACCAAACCTATTGAGTTCCTGCTCAAGTTGATGAGTGAATTTACGGCTTTTTTCATCACCATACGGAGTTTTGATATTCCCTTGTTCAAAGGCTAAAAGAAGCGACATGAAAAGAGATTCTTTTCTAGCTCTAGTTGTCATAAATACTTTTATTGGCATATCAGAGGCCATCTCCCTCATCTCAGCTTCAAGCATTCTCTGGAAGTTATTTCCCTCAAGCTCTATCAAATCAGGCTGAAACTTATTATTCAGAATGACCATCATTCTTTTCTGAGCCATTGATGACATACCTCTCTCATGTACAGCGTGTATTATCTGCTTGTGTGGTTCATTAGGCAACATTCTGAGAACTACCATTGCTGTGAAATCTGCGTTTTTATCCGATGATATTGCAGGGTCGTGTCCTATGAAGTGTTGACCAAAGACACCATTTGGCTCTCCTTCCTCATTGTATTCCGTATCAGCTCTTTCAAGCAACACCAAATTTTTGTCACGAGCAAGCTCAAGTATGTCCATTGGAAACATACTCGCAACATCGTGAATTGGTTCACACAGATACTCACGGCTGAACTGTATAGCTGGCATGGAAAGTCTTCTTTGTTCTAGAGCCTCCAAGTCCCAACGCTCAGGCCAAAGTGCGACTCCCTCTCTGTCTATAGCTGGATAAGTCTCAACTGTGAAAGTCTCCTTCTGCTCCAATTCAGCGTACAAGTCGTTGTAGCTGAATGGCGTTCCGACCATCATCAGTCTAGAGCTGTGGTGGAGAACTGGGAGAAGAACACCGTAAAACCAGTCTGCGGTTCTCTGTAGCTCGGTTCCGCTTGTGCCCCAGAGAATATCGTCACAGACAACTACATCCGGGTGGAAACCACGGGTTGCTCCACCAACCGACTTTGCCATTATACGAGAGCCGTTTGTGAACTCAAAGTATGATTTGGCCCAAGGCTTGCCCTGTGGTTTCAGGTGTCTGAGAACATCCGAACTCTCTATATTGTTACGAATGAATCTCATATGCTCAAGAGTTTGCTCAAGAGAGTGAGAGAATATCATGATGTGAGTACCGGGGTTGAATGCGGCCAACCATAAAGCGTAAGACATGAAAAACACGGATTTGCCGTGGTCACGAGAAGCCTTGACGCAGTAGTATTGGTTCTCATCAAGCCCCTTTCCCCAAGCTTCGTGATGATGATTGTAAAGAAACTCAAGGACATCAGTGAAAAAATACCTGAAGGACTTCTTGGACATCTCCCTATCCATCTCAAGGACGAACTCTTTCATGTCCTCCTTGACCAATCAATCACCCAAACCTGCTGAAACCAAATTCATCTAAAGTTCTTTGAGGGGCATTTTGAGCTTGTGCGTTTCTTCTCATGGCTTCTTGTTGTTCTGGAGTAGGTGGCATCATTCTACTACCAGACTGAGACATGACTCTTTGTGCATCAGTCATCTGTCCAGTTGGGGTCGGCATCGCCTCACGACCAAATGGTATGCTTGGATTTTGTCCCATTAAATGAGCTTGGTTTATCATAGAGTCAGAATAGCCAGATGTTGAGTTTGGAACGGGTGTTGGTGTTTCAGGAATATTTTCAAAACCAAAAGGCAAGACTGGATTTTCTGTCAAATTTTGAGCCACTGTGTTTCCGGTGTTATCTACTGGTGCTTGACTAGTGTTGTTTCTTAATTTCATCTCATCTTCCGGTAACTGACCCATACCAGCTTTTGCTGCTTTTTCTGCTTCTCTTAATTTATAACGGTCGTAAAGACTCTTGAAAGATGGATTTATAGGATTTATAGCTTGATTCAAAGTAGAATAATTAGTTAACCCAGCCATCGCTGCTGAACCTAAAGCAGTACCAAGGTCAGTCTGGTCACTACCAGCAAGACTTCTAAGTGCGCCATAACCACCAGCTAACGCAGGTATGAATGATAAAGGTCCTAAATTATCAACAAAGCTTCCTTGTTTTCCGCCTCCAACTTGATATTGTAAACTAGGCGTTCCATCGCTAGCTACTTGTACAGAGGTCCCACTTTGTTTTCTCAGAACGTAGACATCACCCATTTCAGTCACCTCTGAAAGACAGCTTGACTATCTTGATATCCCTCTCAGAGAAACCGAAAGACTTGTTCAACCTCATCCAATCACCTTTGCTCTCGTTTATCAACCTGATATCTTGAGGAGCGAGGCCAAGCTTTTTGGCAATTGTGGAAACATCGTGAGAAGAATCTATGGAAAGTTTGTCTCTGCTCACATGCTTGATTATTGTGGAATCGGTTTTAGCGTCTTTGATTTGAAGTCTCTCCATGGTTTTGATTAACCTGTCTTGCACTTCTTCGACCGAGCCCTCTCCTTTCATGTACTCTGTGATAAGTCTCTGGTATGGGTCACTGAAGGCGCTTCTAAAACGCTCTAACTCTGGTTGAGCAATTGGTGTGGTACTACCACCAGACCTAGCGCCACCTGTTCTCATCAGTTGTCTCAACTGGTCATCACTAAGATTAGCCGCTCCCGTTCTAGCAGCGGTGACTTGCTCAGGCGACAGACTAGGAGTTGCCAAATTTGCTGATGTTGGCGGATGTGTTCGTGCTAAGTTACTAGGTGGTGTGGTCATTTCTGTCACTTTAGGTACGACTGGTGCAGACGGCAAATTTTCTGTTGAGCCGCCCATCGCTCGTGTAGTCCCTTCGGCCATTGTATTTTCAACAAGAGGAGAGTACCTTACGTGGTCTGCTAAACTCATTCCCTGATTATTTGGTAATTGAAAACTGGTGCTAACCGCAGGTTGTGTCGGTAAGTCTATTGGATGAGTTAGTCTTGTTTCATGACCTTTCGCATCAGCTAAGAACTCTGAAATCGCCTCCATGACACCTCTGATTTCCTCCACTTCGCCTTCATATGGCTCATGATGCTTTATGTTGTACTTAGCTTCTAACTCAGGGGTTAATTCTGTAGTTCTCAGTTTGAAGTTACCAGCATTGTTGCCCATCGCTTCCTCATGTCCACTGTGAATTGCCAAAGCACGCATGTCCTTGGCTCTGAGATGCCTACCAGTTCCGTACCTCCCTTGCACAGCACCGACGTGATTTTGAATGCCACCCAAATCCAAAGTACCTGCTGGTAATTCAGCAGTGTCTTGGAGTCCAGTATGCAACTCAGTGAAGGCGCTAGCAAGTCTACCAGCAGGTACATTTGGTGCGGTTTTGCCGAATATTTTCATAAAGGCATCATAGCGAAGTAGGTCGTGAAGAAACTTTTCTCTTACCTCGTCAGTAGCTAGAATTTGTGAAAGTGGTTTTCCCTGATACATAGTGTTGGCAAGAGCAGGATGTTCAAATGGATTCAGAGTTTGCTTCACTCTCCCCCTAGCAATGGCTTCTCCACCTACACTACTGTGCCCTATCGCATCCATGATTTCTTGATTGGCAACTCTTACTGCCCCTCTTGGTTCTGCACCCTCGGTATATTTTTGTGTGCTTTTTTTAACTCTTCTAAAGAATCTATCGGGAAGCATGTGCGCTATGCCGTATGCTGATGTATCAGGAAAAGCAATATCAGTATCTATCCCGGCTTCACTCAATCTAGAAAGTATATCATTTTTGAAAGCGTTCCTCATCTGATAGTCAGTACCATACACTTGTCCTGTTCTAGCTGAAGTATTAGCTCTGTAATATTGTGGATTTTCAGGGGTAGAGTTTGGACCTAGTGCATAACTTAGGTAAGCGCTTCTTATATGTGGTCTGGTAAGAAAATCATTTCTACCTTGTGGTGGGTCAAGATTATGCTTTTCTTTTAGGATTCTAGCGAGAGCGACTTGTACAGGATTAGCCAAGGAATCTAGAAACATTCCGTGGGGTGACTTCTGACCATGAAAATTTCTGTAGCCAGTTATCAGTTGTTTCTGACCATCAATGGTAACATAGTGCTGTCTAGCTCTTCCTTCTCGTTCAAATTCAGGTCCTTGGTAGTCACTCATGACTAGTCTTCGCCAAGCTTTATCTTGCACATCGGGAAGGTGATTATCTGGATTGTCCCTATGTAGGGGGTCATTGTTTGTTTCTTCTATGGCTTGTTGAACCAACTGTGCAGCATTATCATCAATACCCTCACTCTTGAGTAAATTTCCCAAATGGTGTATAACACCATCTATGCCATGAAAATGTAGACCACCAAGCTCGTCTTTGTACACCAATTCACCATGTGGTCCGATTTCATATTTTCCGGGTATTATCTTTCCAACGCCAAATTCTCCTGTTTCATTTTCACCATGACTACCAGTATGTGCAAAAGGAGGAGCGTGGTCTATTCCATTCGGGTCAGTATTCTTGACCTCCTTCGGTGGATGTCTTTGGGCTCTTTGTTTTCCATCCCAATAGATGAAATTTCCATCGCTCTTTTTCAGGGTTTTAGGTAGAACTCTAACCTTGCTCATGCGGTGGCTCCCCCACGATTTTCAGGAAGGATACCTGTCATATCAGTGGCGTCCTCGGTTCCCCCTTGTGGTCGTGAGGTCTGTTTGAATCCACCATTCTTGCTTTTGGGTTTGTCATCCCCAGCCCCAGCAGTGTCTTTGGTTCCCATCGATTTGCTCTTTTTGTCCTTGTCTTTGACAGCTCTCCTAATTTCAAACAGCATTCTTCTCATCTCGGCTATGTCCGATGCTGTAATTTTTGCTTTGAGAATATCGCTGTAAGGTACGTAATCAGAACTCATCTGAAACTGTTGGTTTGGACTTGGCATTGGTGCTGGTGGAGCTATTGCCGTTACTGGTGGAGGTCCCATTACGCTTTGTCTTAGACCCATTTTACCCATTGATAATCCAGCAGAAGGAGTCTTGGGTCTGTTCAGATGAGGCATCGAAACTTTATGTGACATTCTAGGAGAGTGTATTCTGGGTTTTCTAACACCAATGCCACCAAGAAGCCTACCGCCACCGGTTGGCCCTGCTTGGTATTTTCTTTGCCCGAACCTTCTTTGTGAAGATGTGTCTTGTCTTACTCCGCCTAGTCTTCTTCTGGCTTCCATTGTGCCTTGATAATCTCTGTATTTAGCAGGGTCTTTCGATAATGGTTGTTTGACTGATACACCTCTGTGTTCCATTTCGACTGCTTTTGGAGCATCTTTCATTCCGGTCAACTTACCTCTTGAAACAGCCCTTCTAACGCTTTTTCTTCTTCTTTCAGTAGCAGTTTTTGGTCCTAATGAACCACCGGGCGGTGTTTTGAATTGCCCTGTAGAGGGTCGGAATTTCTTGCTTCTCTCTTTCTTATCCTTTTTTGCCTTCTTACTTTCTTTTGATTTTAGAAGACTAGACCAAGCATCATCCATAACCTCACTCATGGCGAACATATTTCCACCAGCAGCACCGGGCCCTTTGGCTTGTGTGGCTAGACTTGTGAGAAAACCACCATTACCGGGTGGCCCAGTGATAGCTGAGATTTCTCTCTCAGCATTTCTTTTGTCTGGACTGTACATACCATCATCGTCATCATCTTCATCTTCTGAAGGTGGTAAGTCCTTGGGTGTGATACGAATGTGCTTTACTTTTGCACGTTCTCTCTTCTCCTTTTCTTTTCTTTTTTGTTTCTCCTCATATTTTTCATCACGATGTTTTGCGTCGTCAGGACTGTACGTATCTTCTTCGTGATTATTTCGATACATATGTGATGATTCACTACGTGGATTATACATCCTTGTATCGGAGGAACGTCCCTGCATCCCCTCCGTCATATTTCCAACCCCGCATATGCTGTTATTTCATCGTTTAGCTTCTTAGAAAGATTTTCATAGAATTCCTTCACAAAACCCGGACTAACGAAACATCTAGCCATGACTGTGCAAACGTAATCAAAATTTGATAATTCTCTGTGTAATTTCTTTCTAATTTCAAACACATCTTCGGGCTCATCAGTCATGTGTAATGAGGTCATTAAATTAACTATGTTGACTATGCAATCTTTATTTTCAAGACTGGTTTGAAAGTTCTTTTCAGAATGATGATTGAATCTCTCAACGACTGTTACGCAATAGTCTAGAAAAAGAGGCAAATCATCGTCATTTATGTTTCTCTGAGATATGTAATGCCTATGACCGGGATGACTAATTTGCATGAGGTCGCTTATAGAAATCATACTTCTTCAGCCTCCGTTTCCAAAAGAGTCTGTCTTATTCTTTTCCAAGTCTCAGGGCTTTCCTTAGCTAACTCCACTTTCAGGACGTTTATGGTTTGATTTATTTGTGGTGTGTCACTTTGCGTACCCCAAGTATCATTCATCTTCATCAAATCCTTCACAGACTCCCTGACCTCTTTGTGCAAGCTAACTGCATCCCTAACAAAACCATCCTCATGTATGCTAGTCTCATCTAGAAACTCATTCAACCTACTGTTCAATCTCTCTACATTACCACGCAAGACATTCATTTCATTTCCAACTTGGATAGCTACCTCAGTTGCGGCTGATTTTTGCACTAAGGGCTGAAAGTGAAACTTCATGTGATGAAACACTGTATTTTCCGCTACACCCAATTCCTCTGCTATGGAATCTGACTCTGAACCATTTGTGAAATATCTATGTTCAAACTCCGCTCTGTCTGGATGTGAGCAAATCACACAACTAGGATTTGCAGCCATATGGTATTCACCCATATGATTTCTAAAATGTCTGTCAGCAGTGTTTGCTCTCCAACCCATTTCCTTATCTAATTGCTTGGCGGTCATTTCACCATTGAGCATTGCTTCTTCATAAATCGCTCTATCAGGATGTTGACAAAATGCACAAGAGCGCTTAGTGACCTGCTCGCCCACGATACCCCGATGTGGTGGGTAGTTTGATAATTCTATCTAGTGATTCTACCATAAATTGAGGTTAATAGTAAAAAAGATACAAAGACACCAATCATATATGTGGATGTTTCAGATGCAGTTAATTCATTACCTCTGAAAAATAGAATGCCTAACCCAAGTAGTATTGCACTAATCAGTTGTACCATTACCATATCAATGATTACACTTCTTTTTGGAGACATCATTTGCATGGTCATTTCAGCAATCGGTTTTGGTATGTAATCTGTAGGACTTCCTCCACTCATCATGTTAATCACCTCATTCCGAAAGCGCTTCTTAGCATTCCACCTGCAGCACTTCCGGCATTCTCAAGGAAAGTTTGGTCCTCCAAGGCTGCGCCCAGAGCGCCTTGAAGGAGACTTTGTTGTGAAATCGCTATTATTCTATCACGCTCTTGTTGAGCCATGGTAACAGCTTGTTGTGATGCATTTTGCATATTACTTAGTTGTGCTATTATATTTTCAGCACTTAGAGTCTGTAAGTCAGAAGGTAGTGATTGTAAATCCATTTTCATAACTCCCTCATCATCTAATTTGAAAGAGCAGTTCTTTAGAATGTTAAGTATGGAAAAAGCAGAGATATTACTTAGCATTTCTACAAATATAGGCATATTTTGACTGATGATGAATCTGTCAATAGGTTGTATGGTCCCAAGCATTGATGCTAGAATCTCAGTATCACTAGGTGGTGCTACTGGAGCGTTGTAATACTGCTGGCTTACTCCCATACCACCCATCATACCATTCATAAAATTGTTTTGAGCCCCCATCATGTTGTTTTGCTGATACCCATTTTGCATACCAGATACACCAAGAGAAAGACCGCTTTGTTGCGTATTGTTTGAAGTTATACCCAAAGTCACTGTGTCGCCTCCTGTGTAAGCGGCGGAGGTGTTTGGGTTTGAGGCTGTTGGTTTAGAAGTGCTTGGAAAGCAGGTGTAGGCATGGATGCTTCCAATAATTCCTTCTGAAACATTCTCATATCAAACTGTACCATGGTGATATCATTATTACCAGTCTCAGGATTAGGGATATGCCAAACATTAATTCCTTTGGATTTAATTGCGTCCTTCTCTATTTCAGTAAAGAAACTCTCATATTTTTGAACTAAACTATGAGTAGGACCTTGTTTCTGAGACATAATGGAAACAGGCACAGTAACTAAACTAACGCCCTTCTTCATCTTATCACGGAATCTAGATGGTTTCATCTCATCTTCTTTTTCTTGCTCTTCTTCCCATTTGCACAATAAATGATACAAATGTAAATGTTCAGGACAATATGTACCCTTCATTCTTCTGCCACTCGTAACTCCTTCACGAGCTACAAAAGCTTCAGTTTGCCCAGTAACAGGATTCTGCCAATACATATCCCATAAGCTTCTTCCGGTTTCCTCATCAGTGATACGTGCATAGAGGTTGTCATACTCAATTAGTTCCTTGACATTACATCCATCAATAACACAAGTACCGGTATCTTTGGTGTATCTATACTTGCTACCCAACCATCTTCTGGGGTCCAGCAAGGAGCGCTTAGTTGGTTTAAGTAACTTGTAAGCCTGTTTTATGTCCTGCTTTCTGGCTTTTCTTGGGTCTGGATGAGTGCTAGGATAAAAATTCACTTTTGGTACTTCAAGGTTCTTTTGCTGTCCCATAGCTTGCATTTGTTGCTGTGCAACTGCTTGTTCAACCAATGCAGCGTGGGATAGATTCTGGTTTCCCTGTTGAGATAATGCAATCATTGCGGCTTCGTTCATCTGTGAAAGTGATTGAGTCGGTTGTAGTCTTTGACCTGTCACTTGGCGATACATGTTGTCTGGGATATCAAGCACCATCGGAGACACCTCGTGGCTTTACCTTGATGAACAATTCCCCAGATTCATCGGATGCGAC
>Ga0209645_1001849_pt1 | contig 10362 bp, 7 predicted proteins | sample ETNvirenome_6_30_FD_184070 | JGI IMG/M metagenome (GOLD analysis project Ga0209645, IMG submission 184070) | Marine viral communities from the Pacific Ocean - ETNP_6_30 (SPAdes) (version 2) | ecosystem: Environmental > Aquatic > Marine > Oceanic | place: Pacific Ocean | collected 2013-06-19
CAGGAAGAATCCTAGCATCAATTGAATATTCAACTGGATTTCCAACACCAGTTGTTTCATTTGTGGGTTGTTGATCAATAATTATTTCAGGAAACGCAGTAAGGAGAGCTTGATTTGATAACGCTCTTGCATTTCCTTCATTATTTCCAATATAGTTTGCCTCTAGATATACAAATTTGCCAGAATCATCAAATTCAATACCATTCAATGTAAGTGATGATGAACTACCTATAGAAACTATTTCTGCATTACTATCTGAGTCTACTGATGTATCAAAAATCTTTGATCCATCATAATACCACTGGAATTCATAACTACCTGTTCCTACAGCACCAGCAGTGATTCTAGATGTGGCAATACCAGTAAAAGTAACAACTCCAGTGGCGTCCTCCCTTTGATTTTCAGGATGTTGAATAAAGGTAAGAGATGTGCTATTTAAAGCAATACCTGTCTTTATAAGCCTAAAGGCATTAAATTGTAATGGACTCATGAGAAGTTTTGTCCTCCTACTACACCAAACACATTGTCTCCACCATCAAATGTCATGAATGAATATAGATCAGTGGCACCAGCAGAAACAGTCACCACTGGAATTATACCACCTGGCCAACTACATGACTTATTACTACCACCGTCTAATCTGTAAGTATCTATACCAACATTGTAAGCAGTGCTGGAATCTTGAGAGATTTTAATTGTATATGATCTTGTGGTTCCAGATGTAATATTTAACAGATTGAATACACTTACATCCTCAGTTGTTGTCAATTCAAAACTCTGTCCTTTTGAGAGATCAAGATCAACCACACCAGAGGAAGAAGTCACTGTCAGTGATTTTTCAGTATATGCTTCAAATCTTGATTCACCAACAACATCAACCTTTGCTCTTGGTGAATCAGTACCAAAACCAACATTAGATCCTGAAGTTGAAACTGCAGTTCCCACTACAAGTGTTGTAGCAGTTGCAACACCAACCACAATACTACCACTGGTTGAATTCAAATTATATCCTGTAGCAGATAGAATTCCAGATCCACTTCCTGAAGGTATAACTAAATCTTGCTCAAAATGAGCAGTGCCAATAAATGTTGATGTATTATTAACAAGTAATGCAGTTTGTGCAATACCAGCAGTGCCTACAGTAAGATCAGCAGTTCTGTCAACAATAGTTGTTCCAATACCAACATTCAAATTATTATTTGGAGCAATACCAGTTTTACCTGACCCAACAACACCAGAGAACAAACTGTCATTTTCTAGATTAACTAGTCCTGATCCATCACCAGTGAATGCTGTTGCAACAACAGTACCTAATACATTGAGTTTAGCACTTGTATTTGCTGTTGTACCAATACCAACTCCAAGAGCGTCTACACAGAATTGTGTAGATCCACTTCCAACTTTGAAAACACATTCACCTGGGGTTGTGGTTGCAATTCCAACCTTATCAAAGATAGTTACTCTCTTTTCAGCATCAATGCTGATAGAACCAAATGGATACCATGCATTGTCAACAGTGTATGTCCAACCTAAAGTACCACCTTCTTGTGGGTTATTGTTGTAAACAACATCACCTGGGTTTCCTGCAATTGTTGGAGTTGCTATTCCTACAGTGTACTTTCTTGAAACAGTTGCATCACCTTGTAAGAAGAGACTATTTGCCTCTACCCCCTCATCTGATGTAGATGTAATTTTATTGGTGAAAACTACTGGAGAGTCAAATTCTGATAAAATATTATTGTCAGCACCACCAGTAACTTTAAGTTTTCTTGAAACATTGACCTCTTCATGATTTACCAAGTCAAGTGAACCAGCAAAAATACCAGTTGACAGTGGATCTTCACCAGTTACAGTTGGAATTGGCGTATCAAACACCTCTTCTTTACCTGTGGTTGATGTAATTCTCTTGTTGCCAATGTAGAAATCACCTCTATCATTCATGCCTGTGTAAACACTGACACCACCATTAGTATTAAATTTCTGTGAAATTAATTGCTCAGTGAGTGTGGGTTGTCTTCCTTGTTTGCTAGGAAGTGAAGTAGAGTAGTTTCCAGGACCATATCCAATATATTCAAATGTATGACCAGATGCACGAATAATTGATGGTCTTCTAAACTCAACTGGGTTAATAATAACTTTCTTGACAGCAGGGAAGATTCCATCTCCTGGTGAATTTTCAGTATGAGCAGTTGGTTTTGTGCCAAATAATCCTCTGAATACAGTAATGGGGTTGGATACTGTGACAGAATCAGAGATATTAGATGTAGATTTAATTCTAACAATCTCATCCTCAATTCTAAGATAATCACCAATTTGAAGGTTTAAATCTGCAATGTTTGAGACATTTATACTTGTAGTTGTTGCATCAGCAACAGCACTCAATAAAGTAGAACTGACATTACCATAGAGACTAACTGTTCTGCCACCAAAACTCTCATCATTTAAGTCTACATTACCAGCTTGAGATTCTTGTGGTCCAGGATTAAACAGTCTTATTGTTCCAGTTGTTGCAGGAGAGTCAGTTCTTACACCACAATCCACAATAAATGTGGTTAATCCAACAACTTCACTAATGACAAATGTATCATTATAAAATTCTCTATCAGCTCCACCAAGTCTTACTGAATTATCAACTGAATATCCATGAGGAGTAGAAGTTTTAACTGTAGCAAAACCAGTGATATTATCATATGTTAATGAAGATACTGATAATGTTGGACCTGTGAGAGTGAAATATGAGTCACTTGTTACATCAGCACCAATACTTACTCCAGCAATATTTGGATTGCTGATTGTGCTTGCTGATGAAACTTGAAACTCTTTGGTTGAAGTTGTAGTTACACCTGTGATTCTGTAGAGATCATTATATGCTTTTGTTGATAATGATGTTATTCCAGAAATACGAATTGTATCTCCAACATTATTATTAATCGCTTCAACAACAACTGTTCCAGCAGAGAATCCAGTGGTGGTGGCTGTTCCAGTAACAGATAATCTGTCACCAACTTGGAATCCTGTTCCTCCACTCATGATCTTAATATTTGCTGTCAATTCATTAGAAGAGTTTACCTCAACTCTAGCAGTAGCAAAATCACCAGTTGTTGATGGACCAATTGTTGCATTGTAGAATTGTTCTGTTGAACTAATTGGACCTTCACCATAACCAGATCCTGCACTAAGAAGACTTAATCTAGTAATACTTTGAAGTCCATGATCAACACTAGTGAAAATAGTATGAGCTGTTCCTGCAGAATTTGAAATAATATCAGTAATACCAATTCCAACTCCCAAATCATCATATAATTGAGTTATAGTTTCTCTGGTAACACTATTTCTTGACTCATCAAGAACTGTTTTTCCAAGTGGATCAGGTAATGCATAAGTTCTTGACTCAGTTGGGTTTGATATTGGATTATCTCTATCAGACTGAGGGAAAAGATTTGTGATAGGTTGAGAGAATTTGAAACTATCAGATGCATTGAAAGGACTCACAACAGGAGCATTTGATGCATTGATTACAGTAAGGTAGTAAATACCAGTCTGTTCACCAGTGATATACTCTTTTAATTGTTCAGTATTGTAGACATAGTATGATTTGTTTTGCCTTGATCTCTTGAATGTGGGTAATGTTGTTGTTCTTAAATTATTGTTATTTGTATAAGTTCCTGGATTTGATGCTGGACCACTAACAACAAATTGTTTGGATGAATTTATACTAGATACAGTAAAAGTACCATTATAAGCAGAATTAGCAACACCAGTAGTATTATTTGAACTGGTTACATTTTCAATTAATACTTGTGATCCAACTGACAAATTATGTGGAAGTTCAGTTGTAAAAGTTGAATTACCACTACTATAAGATGCAGTTTGAACAAACCTAAAGTTTCTTACTTCTGCTTCATTGTCCATTGATACAGAAGAAGGGTTGAATTGCAGTGCTACTTCTGTATCATCAGAACCTGTGACGTCATTTGATTCAACAAAAACATAAGAATCTCTAGGAGGTCTTGCTGAGGATATACCTGCAGAATTTGCAGAAGAAGCAGGTATCACATACCTCATTTTGTAAATTCTATCCTCATTACTTCTTGAGTCAGGAAGTCTATTAATAAATGTTCTAGGAGTTGCTGCTCCAATTCCACTTACACCAAGAGTATTAATAGTAGAGTAGATGTCATTTTCAGTGGATGCTGAAGAAACATTTACATACCATTGATTTCTTGAAGTATCAAACTGAACTGGGTGACCAACATCACCAGAAATCTTATCAGATACTCTACTTTCTACGGTAAGTTCTCCACCTAATTTGTTAAAGGTAAGAGAATTGTTTGAAAGTGCATCTGTTAAAGTAGGAGCAATTTTTATTTGATCTGAATCAACTCCAGTTGTAATTGCAAAATAAACTCTATTTTCATCTAAACCATCAGGCAACCTTGCATCTTCACTTATGACTCTGATTGTTTCTCCCTCTATGAATGAGTGATCACTAGTAAATGTGATAGTGCTACTGGTAATACTATTTCCTGTAGATACATTTCTACCTACATTTGATATTTTTACTGATGATACTTCATTTGAAGTTCCAGCAGTGTTAGGCATAACAATCCTAGCCTGTCTAGTTATAGGAGTTCCAGACTCAGAAATAACAACATTTAAGTTATCATTTACTTTGGCACCAATTCTATATCCCTGAATAATAGCTTTTGGAGGTTTTGCTAGATTTTCCTCTTGATACAGATATAATCTACTTGTAGTGGAAGCATCAACTGTATTTGTGACATCAATTGCACCATATTCTAAGTTAATTGTGGATTTACTTAATGATTTTGGAGGAATCACATTAGTAATATATCCTACATCATCTTTTGCAAAAGCTGTGTTTCTATAACCATTGGATGCAAGAGCAAGTTGTCCAAAGTTAGAGTTAGAGTTAGTAACAGAGAAGTCACCTCCACTTTCTGTCACAAAGTGTTGACTATAACCAATTGCAAAGATGGAAACTAACTGAATTACAGAATTATTTGACGCCTTGATATGGAAATTATAATAATCTGGATGGTATTTTGCTAAACCATCACTATGAATATTATCAATGCTTGTGTAATTATCAAAATCTCCATCTGTTTTATTATATCTTACAAAAGCCTTATCATCTTTCTGTAGTGATACTCCAGTAAATTGAGCAACAACCATGGATTTAAATCCAGTTGCTTTACTACCATCAGCGTGCATACCGCACATACCATAAACAGATCTCAATGAAATATTAAAGACATAAGGAGATGCAGATTCTACAGTATCAGTGTCAAGTGTTACAAAGGCAGATGCTGGAGTTAATGATACACTTGTTGGAACAGACTCTGACTTGTATGTAAATCTTGTAGTATTTCCATCAACGTCAACTGTCTCAACTGTGCTAACAACAAAAGATCCATTATAAGCAGAGTCTGCTACGTCATTAACAATAATTTTAGTATCTACGTTTAATCCAGATAAACCACTATCTAATTGAACTGTGACAGTATTAGTGGCAGTAGCACTATCTCCTGCAAAAATACTTGATACACCAACTTGTCCACTTAAAGGACCAACAATTCTATATTCATCAATTTTTGATTGGATGTCAATACTAGAAGATGGATAATCTGGTTCAACTGTTCTTCCAGAAGCTGGACCATATGCAAGTCCAATCTTCTCATAATACATGTCAAGATCAGTTCTATCAAAATTTTTGTCTGTATTAAAAGTATCATTAATAGAGACATTGTTTACACCATCTGCATACTCAAAGCATGTTAGTTTATGGTGAGAGAATGTTGGAGTAAAATTCGCAGTGGTATAATCTTTATAAACAACACCATTTGGATCACCATCAAGAATGGAAAATTGGAAGAAATAACATCCTCCAGTCACTCTGAATACAGCAGATCTCTCAATATTTGTATTTTCTGGATTTGGAACATATTTTGGTCTTACCTTAGTTTTTCTTAAATCACTTGCTACTATTGACACTCCTCTAGGGACAATAACTCCCCCATGAATAGAGTTCAATTTATACAGCATGTTATTAACTGCATCTAAACTAAAATTAGATGAAGAGGAGAAAGCAGGAAAATCTTGAGAGGTTGATCCATCTCTCAATAAAAACGTATCTGGGGTTTCATCATGAATTGGTATCCATCCTGGCCTATTATCTACAAAGTGTTCACCAGGAGAAAGTAATATAGTGGTTTTTCCAAATCTATCATTATCAAGACCTCTTTGATATGAAAATCTTGCTGCTTCAATCAGAGCTCTCTGAATTGTGATGAATGGCCTAGCAAGGGAGTTTCCTTGATTTTCAATACTATCAGTAGCATCTAGGTCATTTGGATTTACATATATGATATTACCACGTACATTTTTAAGAAAATTATCTAATCTGGAGAGACCCATTTTTATAGCGCAGTGATTCTATTATGGATTATTTATGCCTTTGCGCCTATATACTTTGCCCCTGTGGCAGTAATACAATCACACATCTAATATGTATCCAACACCTCACAAATACGATAATATCTATGTCAAATCAAGAAATCCTTACAAAACAGAAGATCCAGTTGAAAAAATTATTGATGATACCTATGAACAACTCAGAATATATTACAAATGTGAAAGTGAATATTTTAAAAAGTTAGGTTATAAATAAAAAAGTGTGAAGGAAGTGCAAGGACCCCAAAGGGGTCCTTTTTTAATGGGAGTGGGGGGACTTGAACCCCCACGAGCGCAATGCTCAACAGATTTTAAGTCTGGTGTGTCTACCTATTCCACCACACTCCCAAAAAATCAGTCTGCAGACTGCCAAGTTACTGGATGAAAAGCACAATATTCATTAAAGGTGATTTTCATCTCCTTGTTGGTCAGACCTGCATTCTTTGCTGCTTTGGGCAAATTCCACTTTGCATGAAACAACATTTCCATAGATTGACGAGTTTCTGGTCTCATAATTATAGCACTCTAGAATTTCTTTGTAAAGATCAGGAGAATAATGATTCATGATTTAATAAGAGGATCTGAATATGCCACCATGTCATCATCAATGACAGCACGCACTAATTCAAGCACATTCATAAACTCATCAACACTATCACATTCAATAACTCTCTCTGATCCCTCATTAGACCAAATTGTAAATTTACGAGAACAGGTATCTACAATAACTTTGGTCAGATACTCATCATCATCACTCTCTGGTGATAGATCAAGATCATCAGGGTAATTTTCAAGCATTGGGTTTTTTTCTTGACTTACTAAGTATAGGGCAGAGTGGGGGTAGAGTCAAGGGTAGAGTGCCAGTTATTTTTTTGGCACATCAAGTCTGGTTGCCATCACAATAAAATAACAATTAATTGGATAAGGACCTTTAGATCCAAGAGTAATTTGATACTGTGATGCTGACTTCACAAAAATATTTTGATCAGAACCAAATGGTGTTAGATGAACAGTAATGGATGTTTCCTCAATTAACCCTTTCCAATGTTCTGGTAAAGAGATAACATTTTTGTTTTTACAATGACCTCTATAAAATACAGCATTTTCTGGTCCAATAATGCTGGAATACTCTATGCTTAAATTTTTCATTGGATGGTGGATTTTTGTCATGGGTTTTCTACAATTCCAAGTGATCCAATTTTAAATTTACCTTCAGGATCGAAAGGATCTGCATCACTTAGAACGTCTGGATCAGACTGACTATTTAACTCTTCCAAAAATTCTTCATCTTCAATCAATTCTCTAAATGATTGAATGCCAACATTTCTTACATTACCATTGCCAGTTTGAATTCTATATGCAAATATTCTTAAATTGAATTGTTCAAGTTGTTTCCTAAGAGCATTGGAAAAATTAAGTCTCCTGGTAAAGACTGCATCATTTTCTAAGGCAGTTTCTAGTGTATTGAGACTGTCAATAGCTGCTGTAAGCTCTGCTTCTTCAGTAGGACAAGTACCACAATCATCATACAGATTGCCAATAAGAGATTCATCTACATTTAATGTATCTCCCTCAGAGGAAGGAGTTCCTACAGTATTGACTGGTTTTACAGTAAAACCCTCTTTATAATGAACCCTACCAGCTCCAACATCTGGTTCTACTACTACAACATCAACATCCAGGGGATCATTATAAGGATCAACTAATCCTTCAAGAAATTGATTCCATTGTTCTGTTTTATTAGGTTTTCCTGAATTATCTTTCTCAACTCTTACTCCCATACCAATGGTTTGTCTCGTCATCATCTTAATGGTTTGTGGAGTGTACGCTGGAGTATCAACTGGCAATCCAAAATTAATGTCATCAAAATCAAGTGGATTTCTAATAACATTAAAGGTTACATAGTTACCATCCTCATCATTAGGGGCAGAGGCAATACCAATAGTTGCATCTTTTAATTCTAAAACAAAAACTGTTTTCTTTGACTCTGATTCAGTAAGAGCAAAATCAGATAGATCAATGGTAGTAGTTCCAATTCCAACAATTTCATTAGTCTCAGTAACACTTGGAAAAAGACCATTTTTATCAGATGTCAATCTCATCCCAGTGGTGATAGCTACTTGATCACTAGATATTCCAGTTGGTTGGAAAAAAGTAACAAAAGTTGTGTTGAATCCACAAGTGCCAATAGCACCAGCAACATAAGTGTCTAATAAATCCTCAAAAAATGGTTCATCATAAATTTTAAGACCATGATAAAAATCTGTTATGATACCAAGTTTAGTATCACGAGGAAATGAGGTGATACCTCCTACACCATCTTGGTCTACAATGGTAAGAGAGTCAGTGGTTATACCAACAGTTCCAGATCCAATGGATGACTGTTCATCATATGTTTTTGATGTTCCAATACCACCACCTGAAATTCTAACACATTTTAAATCATAGGTGATGTCTCCATCTGGATCTGTTGTTATCCCTGTGACTCTCCAAAGCAAATCACTTCTGCAACCTGCATCAATTCTTGCTTGATAAGCATCTCTTACACTATTAATTGCAACATTAATTTCATAAAGTGTATTATAGTTTAAAGTATCTAGAGCATTGATAGCTCTCTGATATGGTTCCTTCTCAGAGTCAACTTTAACAATCTTTGAGAAACAATTGGATATTGTATTATTGATTGATTCTTGTTCTGTGGCTATGTTTTGTAAGATAACCTCTTGATTAGTTGGCATTATTATCCTCCATTTGATTGAGTCTTTCTCTCACAACTTCTTTCACAATTCTTTCCATATTATCATTTTCCCAGCTAAATTCATAGCCCTCATTACCTTTTCCATCAACTCCAGGATAATCATTACAACTTTCACCTTCATATTCTACTATGAGATCATCATCTAATCTTCTGGCAGTAATATGATAATCAGCATTAATGGGTCCACCAGCATTATTTCTAACAATAACTTTTTTACCCCACTGAACTTCTTTAACAAAAAGTTCTTGCCAAGATCCAATAGGAGTTAAATTGATGGTCATATCTTCAGTGTTAACTAATCCTTCCCAGAAAGATGGTAGATTAATTACACCATCTTTATCTACCTTTCCTCTACAATAAACAGCAATCTCTGGACCTTCAATACAAACGTGTCTTAAACGCCACCCTGGTTTGTTGGGATGGGGTATATCAAAGGGACTATTCTTTTTTGAAGCTTGAAGAAAATTAACTGTAGAAGTTGCTCCTATATGATCAATAGCATTATTAACTGTTTTATTAAGTTGAGGTGCTAAATTAAATGCTAATGCAGCGTTAATATCAATACCTAATTCGTTTTTAAGACCAAGATGTATTCTTGATCCAATATCCTCACAAAGAGCTGATACATAATTTCTCAAAACAGCAATGGTATTTTCACCTTCAATACCAATTCTTTTAAGTGTGGTTCCAGAAAAAATATTAACTCCACCAATTCCAGCATTGATAGTTACACCACATGGGTTTATGGCACCAATTAAAATATCAATTGGGGAGGGGACTACACCCCCAACTAAACTATTTTCAACTTGAATGATTGATAAAGGAAGAGCTTCAGCAAGAATACCAACAGGGCTTGGTCTCTTTGTTATCATCAAATTTGCTCTTGGGATACCTGGTGATAAAAATAACCCTTTACCTCCAATAATAACTGGTCCCTTTGCATACATTGCACCATCTAGTTTTGTTGGGCCAGCACCAAAACCACATGCAGCTACAGATACAGGATCTGACCCAAGTATCAATTGGTCTGTTATATTAACTGTTTCTTGAAAATTTGATGACATAATTATTATCTACCAGGGAATAGTTTGTCTTTAATTGTATTCTTAGCAAAGTCTGTGAATGTTAAA
>Ga0209645_1001851_pt1 | contig 10356 bp, 15 predicted proteins | sample ETNvirenome_6_30_FD_184070 | JGI IMG/M metagenome (GOLD analysis project Ga0209645, IMG submission 184070) | Marine viral communities from the Pacific Ocean - ETNP_6_30 (SPAdes) (version 2) | ecosystem: Environmental > Aquatic > Marine > Oceanic | place: Pacific Ocean | collected 2013-06-19
ATATCACGTGCATTTAACTATGCAAGAGGAATGGTCGGTGGTCCGTATCTTGCTGTTGAAGCAGGATTTAAGATTATGAAAGATAATGATCTTAGTGTATTGAATTGGATGTTGTCAGATAAAGAAGCAGCTAAGTTTATCCATAAAGCGTTAATGTCTTCTGATCCTATAACTCATTCAGAAATAAATACTTTTGTTGATAGAATGGCAGCTTGGGTTGCAAAAGAATTAGCCAATTCAGGAAGAACAGCTGCTCTTTACAACAAAGAAGAACTTGCACAACAAATGCTAGAAGCAGGAGAAACAGTACCTAATCTAGATGGATTAGATATTATTGATGATAAATCTTTAGTACATACAGGGGATAGAGCTTTAACTGCTGCAGGAATTGCCACAGCTTTTGGAATTGCAGGATCGTTGGAGTTAGGAACTAATTTGTACAACAATTCAATCGGATACATGCTTAGTGATCATTCTGGTGAAAGAAGTGGAGGAAACAATGAAAATATACAACAGTAAATCACAACCAAGAAAAGTCATGCATATGGGGGGCGAGTTGCAAACCGATATGTCTGCACCATTAAAAAAATCACCATTCGCAATGTCGGCAGCAGAAAAACAGATGAAGCCAACAGGTATGCCTAAAATGATGCGATATGGTGGAAAAGCTAAAAAAAGTAAGTCTTACTAAAAAAAAATCTTTATATAAACACGCTGAAGGGGGTAAAACGATAGTCTCTGGTATGATTGTACCTGAGAAATTGCTTTACCCCCTTCAGCATTGCCATACAGCTACTGTTTAGATTTGTCCGATTTTAACTGGTCAAGTTCCCTTTTTAACTGTACATTTTCATTTAACAACCCTGTAACGACATTTAACAACGTTACTTTCTCTTCTGATCCTATAATCATAGTCTTTATATCTTCATAGGTCATGCCGGGTTTTACTTCCTGTGCATTTTCAGCCATACTTACCTCAATGTGTATATATTGTTGATTTGTTTATCATCTCATCTCCAGCAGTTTTAAGATAACGAATCAGAGATGCTAGTTTAAATGTGCCTTCATATTCTGGAAGACCATGCTCCATAACCCTAATCAATTCTTCTGGGTTTACAGATTCCATTCGCATATCTACTTTACCATCTTGGTTGAGATATGCCTTAAAAGAAAATAATTCTGCTAACTGAGTTTTAGGCATTAGAATATTTTTCCCAAGGAGTAAGTTCATCTTGAGTTGCCATAAAACAAGGTACTTTAAATAGCTTGTGATGTCCATATCTTTCTGGAACACATAATTCAGATGCTTTCATAGCCCCTGCAATCCTGTACTTTCCTTCCTTACCTATCAGCAAAACATAAGAGTCAACCAAAGCATTTTTCTGCATGGTTATTAACCTGCCTGTTTCAGTTTTAGTAGACTTAACATCAATGTGCATACCATTAACGATAGCATCTCCCACATCTCCACCTTTACGTTTTGATGTATACCCCAATCTAAAAACTTCATCTGGATATATTTTTGCAACTTTACAGAAAGCTAACTCTGCCCATAATCCTTCTATGTCTGCATCTATGCCATTACTAAAAGCTTTACCTAACACGGCTAAATCTTTTACATTATTTTTTCGGTTTAGATTATAACGTTTTCTAGCTATCATCTCTCCCATTTCTTTTTCAAGTTCGTTTAACTCTGCTTTCATGCCGTTTCTCCAATATCTACTACTTCACATACTCCTGCACTACAGGCTAATTCTCTGTTGCCAGAAGTATTGTCTTCTTTTTCATACTCCGAAAGTTTATTAAAGTCAATAGTTTTTGGTGCATTAAGTAAAAACATTGTGTAATCTTCTTCTGTACAATCTTGATATGGTGCTTGTTGATACACATGATCATCATAAGGTAGGAATGATATACCAGATATAATATCAAAGTTCTTGTATACCCATGCCCCTACTTCCATCCATTCTTCTTCTCTAACAGTTACAGTTATAGAAGGTTTGTGTTCACACCATTTATCTGCATAGATCTTCCACAAATTTAGTTGTTGTAATGCTGACATATTTTTTCGTGTAACTGCTCCTTTAGGGGATTTTATAGGAAATGAAAACACAGAAGTATATTCTGGCTTCATTACATCTGGTTCATTAATAATCCCTTGATCTTTCATAAGTTTAGTTAAAGGGTCATTGTTATCTGCTCGCACAGTTCGTATATAATAACTGCTATGTCTAGCATGTATCCCACTAGCAGAATCAGTAAGTTGCGACACAGTACCCGAGGGTTTGACACAAGTTATTGCCGCACTCTGAGGGATAGCCAGTAGTTCTGCAAACTCTTGATTTGTATGGATGGCTTCCTGCTTTAGTTTTTCTAGCCATTTTCCAGATTCTTCTGTTTTTGATAAAACTGAGTGATCCATTATACCAGTTAATGATACTCCTAATAATCTTTCTTCCTCTGTGTTTTGTGTCCATATCTTCCTCAAATATTTAAAGTTGGTTAGTGTTGATTGAAACGTACCCAATATGGTTGCCATACGTACTTTACGTTTTAATTCTAATAACGTGTCTCCGTTGCGTACAACCACTTCAGATAAGTTGCAAAATTGATAGGGTCTTAATATTATTTCAGAACAGGGGTTAGTACCCCACACATGCCCTGTCTCTCGTCTTCCATTCTTAGCCACCTGTCGATCAGATGCTTCACGATTAAATATTCCACGTTCACCTGACTTGGATTCATACAGTGACACCCATTCACGCATAAATGTACCCATCTCTGGCTTAAACTTGTAAGACACACTGTTGTTTGCCAAAGCACGTTGACCTTGTGTTTCCCACCATGTTCCAGACTTAGCGTGTCGCATTTGGTCATCACCTAAATTAGATAGGCTGATCAGTGCTGATCTTCTAACACCACCAACTACAACAACCTGTCCAACCTTACACATAATATCGTGACACTCTACAGGATATAGTTTGCGACCACTAGCTTTTTTAAAAGTATTTATTGTAAAATCAAATAGTTCCACAAGAGGTTCTGGTCCTGATGCCCTGCCACCCATAACCTTTAGTTTTGCTCCTGCAGGTCTAACAGATGATACATCCCATGTAGGAATTTGCCCAGAGTATAGTAACGCAATTAACTCTTTGTAGGATTTTGCCCATCCCATACGACTATCTGCAACGGTAATAACTGTATCACTGTGATGAAAGTTCTCAGCAATAGTTGGTAGTTTATCTACATTCTCTCGTTCTACCGAGAATCCAACACCTGTACCACACATAAGTATATACATGCACTCATCAAATGCTCTAGGGTGATCAACAGGAATATAACTACAATTATATCCACAGATATTATCTCTGTCTAAAGCTTCTCCTGCAGTCATCATTGCTCGCATAGATGGCATTACTTTAAGGTCTAATATGTAGTTGTACATGTCCTCTCTTAAACTGTGATCCATACTAAATTTAAATTTACTTTTAAGATGGTCATCTATGTATGCCACGTATCTACTAACAGTTTCATTCCAATCTTCTCGTCTTTTCTCTTCTTCATTCCAACGAGCATAGCGTGATTTGTGTATAAAGTCTTGGTACGGTGTGGGTAGATTTTTCATGCTCCATCACTTTCGTTTATCTCTTGTTCCATTTTTATTTCAATTAATTTTTGCAAGTACCATTCTGCTTTACGCAAATCTTCTACAGGTTTACCTTTATATCTATATCTCCATAAATATTTAATTATAACTCCTTGTAAGTAATGCTCAAACCCACTGTTTGTTGCTGACGCTATTGCATCAATACATTCTACCTTGTCTTGATTATAGTGTGGTGGTTGGTTGACCATATCTTTCTTCATTGCTTCTCTCCAAAATCTACTTTAATAACATTATCTTTAAGTATTTTTCCTGTTGTTTTAATTTCACGTTCTAGACCTTTTCTCATTTCTATTCTAGCTACACCCATTCCTACCACATGATCAAACTGTGTGTCAAGAATTTCTAACAATCCTTCCTGTACAACGGATGCAGCACAAGGTACGTCATCTGGATTATCTACTTTAGTTGTATCATATGCTGATAAGGTAAACTGTTCCTCATCAACCTTTTCTAATATAATATAGTATCTGTTTGGCAACAAGGTAAATCGTTCTATTGTTTTTTTGTCATCACTCATTTTTTCAACCAATCTAAAGGCACTACTTTATTTGCCCATTTAAAATTATGTTTTCCACACCACTGACCATAACTTGTTTTACTTCCTTTGTAAAGCTTTTGATGACAATTCATAAATAAAAATCGTATATCAAGTTCTGGATGTTGTTGTTGCACCATTAGCATTTTGGTTCTATCTGTGGATATAAATCTACCTTTTGCTTCTATGTATATATCTGTCTCTGGAATATAAAAATCTGGTACATACATCTTAACCTGTGGTCTATAAGGAATTTTATGTTGTTCATATTCAAACTTTCCCCCTTGCATCCTTATATCTAAAGCTACACGTTTTTCAAATTGTGATCTATATGTAATCATTTTTTAAATTATCCAAATGGGTTGTTAATTTTTTTTCTACTTTAGGGGAATATCTTTTTAAATTTTCAAGTTCTTTTTCAAATGGAAGTATAGGAAAACAGACAACATTAAAGGCTTGCAGTTTTGCAATTATATCTTTTATCTCTTTTTCTATTTGGATTATATCACGATTTTCTGTTGGTTGGGTTAAGTATCCCCCTGTCGAAAAGTTTTCCCTCAACGTTAGTGGTAAACCTCGTAAGTGGCTTCTCAGGTAAGCCATCTGTCTTCCACCACCTTTCTGTATATAACTTTCCACATAGATAACCGACACATGTGGATTCATCGTGAGGATGTCTAAGGGGTATGATTCTGTATATAATATTGTCATCAGATACTTTTCTGGGCATAAGTCGTATACCATATGTTAGGTGGAGATTTTGCCCTTGATGTTATCTTAGGCTGATAGCTTGCCTTTGACCAACAGTGTGCCTTATATTCACAGAAAGTACACATCTTGGGCATTAGCTTATTTTTTGTTCTTACCGTTTCACCATTAACTCTATACGTTTCCCATTCTGGTTTAAACGGTATTTTAAATTTACCAGACTTAATTGATTTTACTGTTTCGTTAGCTTTAAGTATAAGTTGTTTTCGTTCTTCCATCTGATCATCTGGAGCAGGTACAACTGCCCACTCTCCTGTGGATTTGTTTATAACTATCCACCCACCAAAAGGAAGGTTCTTAGATTCTCCGTACAGATGCCCTTGCATTATATACCCAAATGCATCATCTTCTTTTATAGCATCATATCCTTTTCCAAATTTGTAGTCAAAAGAATAGGGAGATGCAGATTTAATATCCCATACTTTAAGATCACCATCTTCATCAAGAATTACATCCAATGTACCTTTTATGTTTTCGCCATCAAGGACTAATTCACAAGGACTTTGTTCTGCAACAATCTTAATTCCAGATGCTTTCATAACCAACATGGCAACTGCTTCAATCAGATCACCAAACAGAAAACGCATAACATCATTGTATGAACTTTGTTTGGGTTGCCCTTTCATGTTCAGTTGTTGTTGGCAGACAGGTCTACCCAATCCAGACATACGTATTCTTGCTTGATTGTTTTGTTCTCTAGAAAATTGTTTGGTTACTGCTTCACCACACGCAATTTTAAATTCCTCTACTAACTGTTTGGGGAGAGTCACCTCTCCCCTTATAGCCTTCTCCAAGAAGTCTTGGATGTTAAGCAGCATCAGCATCGAAATCTTTCGATAAGTCTGTATCTTCACTAGAAGATTGCAACTTAACTGCTTCACGATGCTGGTTCATAATCCCTGCATTGGTTGCTTTAATTGTATCGGCAAACATAGACATTAATGATTTGTCATTCTCTGTGATTTCATCTAAATATTTATGTTCTGTAAGTACAGGAACAAAGAATGTCACAGACCCTTTCTTTAGTCTGCTAGTCTTCAAATTAATCTGCACTTTCTGCATAATACGTTTACTAGAACCACTGGTTATGTTGTTAATAAAATTGTTAACAGGCATAAACCCAGATCGTTTAAAGTATGACATGGCAGGTTCTTCATCAAGAATAACCTCTTCACCATCGGCATCTTTAAATGTTCCAGAAACTACACAGTAAAGCAACTGGTTGCAGTTTACTGCTTTAGAAGTAATAACTCTAGGATCGTCATCAGCTAAAGCTTCCACTTCATCCTTTGACAATCTACCACACTTATTACCACCGACAGAGTCTGGAAAATCCCCACTCATTACGGTTTTCTGTATTGACGCTGATACAGATCTACCTTCTTCTGAATCCCATAAAGACCAAAAGAAAGTACGCATAAATGGTCGTATAATTACATTGTCTGAATAAACAAACCTACCATTATGTTGTATTCGCCAAGTACCTTTCTTCAAGGACTTGCCATCTTCCGTATCAGTGTCATAGTTGATTGCAAGTTTAGGAAGCATATTCTTAGTTGCTCCATCATCTTGCCCTGTAAGTGCCATTAACTTTTCTTCATTACCTTCGGAAAAGGCACTTACCAAGCCATCCAAAGTATTGTCTACTGTTGATATTTCTGTACTCAAAATACATTCTCCTTTTAAAGTACGGTTAGTGATAAGTCTATCATATAGGATAAACTACATCAGTGTCAAGCCAATTTTTACCTTTTTTTATTTCGATTCCAATCGGCATATCGTAGTTGAGGTTATACCTTAGTTTTAATTCTTTTGCAACCCCTAACATAGAATTTTTTAAAATATTTATTACCTGTTCCTCTTCACTTGGATAACAATCCACCACAATCGAGTCATGTACTGTGTTGCAAACAAGGGAGTTAAGTCCTTCTAATTGTTTATTTAATTCAACCAGACAACAGGGCAACACATCTGCAGTTGCAAACCCCTGTACAGGATAATTACAGATAGCAGTCCTGTTGGTTGCAGTACCATATCTAGTCCATTTAGTGTCTGGAAAATAATATGTTCTTCCAGATGGCAACACTATATGTTTCTTGGTAACTGCATCTCTCTGAAGTTTATCGTGCCAATCTGTAATGTCGGAATACTTCTCTTTAAATGCTCTGTAGTATTTTTGTTGTTCAGGTGTTCCTGTAGTTCCACCATACAAAGGTTTAAATGTATGACCTTTTGCCGTTTGCCTATCACATCCAATTATAGATGCAGTGTATGAATGTACATCTGTTCCGTCTACCACATCCTTATATGCTTGACTATCCTTTGCCAAAAATCCTGCAACTCTAAATTCAAGTTGTGAATAATCTCCCTCAATGATCGACCCACCCTTAAACCTGCTCTCCACAACTTTCCTAATACGAAACGTTGATCCACGTGGCATGTTCTGAAAGTTCGGATTTCTTGACGATAGACGACCTGTAGCAGTAACGCACTGCATAAACTCTGGATGTATAAAACTATTCGCATCAACATTATTTTCCATTCCTTCTACAAAAGTATTCAGATAAGTTTTCAAAGCAGAGTAACGTATATATAATGTAACAAACTCATGTGCCACTCCAGACAAGTTAGGCAACATACCTTCTAATGTTCCTTTATCTGTCTTAAACCCTGCTGCAGCAACATCCATAACACCTCTAGGTACTATCTTTAATCCTGCAACTTCTTTATCCTCTCGATAGATTACACCCACACCACCACATGACTTACAAATCCGTATAGCCTTACCTGCAGTGCCGTCTTTTTTATTTGGTGTGTACCTACCTTTGCCAAAACAATTAGTACATTGAGAACCTCTTGTTTTGCGTTTAATCACAGTATTATCTCTAACTGTCTTGGCAAAAGCAGATTTACTCATTCTAGCACGTTGCTTATTTTTAAGAGTTGCACCACGCAACTCCTGTCCTATATTAAATATTCTTCCCCAAGTATTCTTGTTGATAACATGTCGAGAATAGAACAGTATGGTTCTGTCATCTGCACTGTTCAAATTTACAGGTGTGTCACCCATAACAGAGTAAACTATCTCATCAAGTCTTCTTTGAGTTTGATCTAACTCCTGTTCGTATTCCTGTTTTATTTCAGCTAATGTGTCTAGGTTTACTTTTATTCCTGCCTGTTCTATCCTAGCTAGAACATCTGTCATTTCAAGCGACAATCGCAGTGTCGGCAAAAGTTGTCGGTTCATTATATAATTCCTCAAATGTTGTGCCAAAGGCTTTAAGTTGTTCTAAAGCAACTCTCTCCGTTGCTTCTACGTCTGCTTTACCATACTCCTCAATTATATCCCAAGGAATATCATAAAAAGTTATACCACGTTTTATATAGTCGTCAACCAAATCTTTCTTTTTTTCTGTACCATATTTTTCAGCCACTGCCTTTAAAGCAAGCGGCCAACGTCTAGCACTAGCCAAAATATATTCAGCAACCATCGTGTCATATACATGTCCGTTGTAATCAAAGCCACACTCACGCAACCAAGTAATATCAAACTTAATGTTATGACCAATAAGTACGTCTGCATTGTCTAATGCATCTTGAAGTATTTCATTACCTTTGTGGTCAGCCTTTTGAGTTGAATGATAAAAGCATAAGTAATTGGTAAAGCTATCCATATACTTGTAGCCCACGCTAACAAGCCTATTATTGAAATAAGGTAAAGCAGTTGTTCCCCCATTGTATTTCTCCTTGTGTGTTGTTTCTACGTCTAAGGTTAAGTAAATCATTATTGGTACTCCCATCTATAAAATATATGATCTTCAATTCGTGTTACATATGTTTTAGTTGCTGCCCATTCTGGCATAACTGTGTAGCTATGATAATGTGTTGCACCCTCTAAAAATGGGTCTATGTCATTTTTAAATACTCCGTAAGCTATCCCCATAGCTTGTTCCCAAACTTCCTTGTCGTACTCTGGAACTTCATCACTCAAGCCATCACAGTACCAACTAAACTGACAACGATTTCTAACCATGATGCTAGGATTCCACTTATATGTCTGTCCTTGCTTTACAACTCCACAAACTGTGTCTGGGAATCTATCATCATATACCCTGTTCATTGTTACTTCAGCTACTGCAACTTGTGCAATATAACTTTGATTTCTAGCTTCCCAATATATGTTAAGTGCTAGACATGTGATTGCTTCAAGAATCATTCTGTATGTCCTTTCTCTTAGGTTTTGATGAAACTATTTTATTTTGTCTTTGATATTCTGAATGTACTGCATGACAATTAGCACAGAGTACCCTGCATTTTCTCATTTCATTTTTCAATGCTTCCATAGAATAGTTATTCATTCTACTTATAATTTTAAATTTAGTTTTAGGATCTATATGATCAAAATGTAATGCACACGCATGTTTTTTGTAGCCACATAGTTGACATCCTAAAAAAAGTTTTACTCTTTTCATAAATCTTTTTCTGTGTAAGCTAGTATTTTTTTTAGATAACTGCTTTTTTCTTTTAGTTGACTCTTTAATAATACACTCCATGAGTTACATCTATGTTACAATTTATCATGCCATGCCATCCATTAATTTTATTTTTAGATATACAGATATGACGTACATTATTTTCTACTTCACTTGAACCTGTCTTACCTATACCTATAATTATGTCAGCTTCACCAGCTTTACCTGTCTTACTGTTGTCCAACATGGCATAATCTATAAATGGTCTATCATGTGCTTCATAACTGGCTTGGGAAACTGCCCACATCAAAAGGTTATTACGTTTAGCTATCTCTCTAGCATTTATGTAAATTTCCTTCAGCCTTTCATCACCTCGACCAAATTCTCCACGCACTTTAAACTTATCAAGCTGATCACAAAACATGACATCTGGCTTGTTTAACTGTGCATATTCATTAACTTCATCAATAGAAGTTCCGACAGAATCCATAATAAAAAGAAAGGGTTGTATCTCGTTCTTATACCTTTCTCTTAATGAGTCACGTTGCTCATGCAACTCGTGAATAGTCTTGTTAAAATGACTTTGGATTATTCTTAATTTTATTTTGTGGGCAGGTTCTTCGTTTGCCCAATACACGACTTTCTTTTTTTGCTTTACATAACTTGATGCAAGAAAGGAACAGAAAGTTGTCTTGCCCACTTCTGGTCTGGCAAATATAATACCTAGATTACCTCGCCATAGACCATCAATGTATTCCTGCAGCAATTCCCAATTAAAAGGAAAATCTGGTGTTCCTGTTCCTGTGTCAAGCAACTCATCAAGGTTACTGTCAACTTCCGTATACGTGGCTTTGTCTGACATCTTACCATCTTCAATCGTATCCACTATACGTTGCAACTCACCAAAATCTTCT
>Ga0209645_1001853_pt1 | contig 10348 bp, 19 predicted proteins | sample ETNvirenome_6_30_FD_184070 | JGI IMG/M metagenome (GOLD analysis project Ga0209645, IMG submission 184070) | Marine viral communities from the Pacific Ocean - ETNP_6_30 (SPAdes) (version 2) | ecosystem: Environmental > Aquatic > Marine > Oceanic | place: Pacific Ocean | collected 2013-06-19
TTAGGGCGATAGATAAGAGCAGCCTTAGATGGGAACTGCGGCACTGGCAGATTCAGCGGGTTCTCTGCCAAATAATAAAGTCCCTTGCGCCCCACTTGGATATAGAAAGTATCCTTTCGGGCATAAAGCTTATGAATAAAGAAGTCAGGGAGCATCACACCGCCACCAGCCGTAGGCCACTCGGAGGCTTTACGGTACAACCCTGCCTTGACTGCGTTGGCATAAGCTTCGTAAGTGGTACTAAAAGGAAAAGCGAACAAACTAGGATCGCCACCTCGTGTGGAGTCCCACTTGTAGCTTGCTTTACGACGCCAGTCTCTGATCGCTAGGGCGAACTCTTTAATGTTCTGCTCGTTGCTGTACAGTTCCTGAAGTACAAACTCAGCGAACTCTGGTTCCATTGGTGGTTTGTCCCGAGGGACAACAATATTAAACTTTCCTTGTTCTGGGGAGTAATTAGCAGAACCCTCGCCCATGCCGGCTTTTAGGTTAAGCTTTACTTCCACAAAGGCTGGGTCTAGTCCTGGTATTTGAATCTGGATATCTGGTCCAGTCTCATCTGGAGAAGCACCAGCCTTAGCAATTGACCAGGGTCCTAGAATATCTGTCTGGGCACAGGCACCATAAACCTTTTGCTCATACAGATCAAAGGCTCGTTGGGTCTTGCTTTCAGTCAGTCTAATTTTATCGACTTGTGTGTCAATAAATTCGTTTAAAGATTGTAAGGCTTCAGTGACCCTCAAAGTCATGTCAGGCATGGCTTCCTGTTGTTTTTCTATTTCCCTCATCAATACTGGGGAGTGGTGGTGTAGGTCTTCCACTACATCTGGACACCCACAGCTAGACACTGCTCCGTGGACATAATTCTCTGGACTAACGGCACACTCGCCGTCAAGAAATAGATTATCTATAAAGATCTCCTGTTGATGATCAGTGAGCGTATCCCACTGGGGATAGCTCATGCCGTTCATTTTCAAACGACGATCTAATTCTTTAATCTTCCGAGAGAACTCATCTCGAACTGGTCCACTAGCGATAATCAAGCCAACTTGCTGGGGTTTTAAGTTCATTACAGGTTCTTAAGTTCTTGTTGGATAAGGGCACGAATTGAATCAAGAGACTCTTTCTTCATCTTCTTGTCTTTGGCAGCCTTTTTCATTGGCTCCTCTTTATCACCATCGCCGTCCAAGTCAATGTAGTCAGGCTTAGCATCGTCTTCATCACGATTTGGCGTACCACAATGAGCTTCATCGGTGCGCTTCATGGCAGCGTCATATTCTTCTTTAATAATTTCAGCTAACCGTTTTTTAGAAATCTTATATTGGGACATTGTTTTTCTCCTTATTAAAATAAGACTAACTATAAATAGTCAGTTCTCAAGGTGTTTCCTAATTTCTTGTTCCGTTAATAAAGTGTAAGTAAAAGAGTTGCCGTAGAGATTGGCTGACTTCTTACAGATTTTCATAAACTCATCGTAATCCTTAACCGATTGAAACACCTGACATCCAGCACTCCACTTCTCTACTAGGTACGACTTGTCGTAGGGATTGCTCCTGTGGATGTTTATCCCGAAGTAGCCTTCATTTATCGTGTTGAATCCATGATAATCTATAACGTTATCTTTGTTATTGTCCCGCCAGACTTTAACTGGTTTGGCTTGAACAAGAGCCGGATATTTATTTTGATGCTTTCCAAGCTTCCAGGTACCACGGTACTGACCGGGAACCAACACAGCGGTTCCCTTTGGATTGATGGGGTTCTTAAGCCAGTGTTCCCCTGGGTCTGTCGTGATTGGATAAATATTACACACTTCTTTGAGATTTTCGTCTCTGTAGATTAACGCAAAGAAGTCATCAAACTTATTGGTGCCAACGTTGTCTCTCCGAATCCCGACTAAGTTTACATTTAATTTCTTGTCACCATCAAAGAAAACATATTTGGAAGAACCCATGACCCGCTTAAGGTTCTTTGTCGTCAATAGGTCCCTCAGGGGTTGGGGCTGGCTCGCCTGGGCGGTGGAACGCAGAAAGAGGTTCAGCACTATCTTGAGAAAATTCACCTTCTACTCCTCCCAGGGTCACGCCTCTGTGTCTATATAATAACTCATCTTCTTGAAACTTTAAATCAGCCATGCCAAGTTTATAATAAGTTAAAGCTACGAGATAGTCCTTGAGGTTAAAATCAGGATCTCTGCCTTTCCTCCTCATCCACTCCACTACTCGGGCAGCAAAAAACGCCCGAGGGGCTTTAATTAAATTACTTTCACCCTCTGGAAAAAGTATGAAGCCTTGTTCGACAAGTAAGTTATAGACGCTCTTCATGGAGCCGCCCTTCTTAGTTTTGTTGTTTCTTGGCTAGTTCGCTCTGAATCCAAGCTTGTCCGATTGGATTTTCTACAGGAGCCTCTACAAATTTATTAATCTTCTTCACAACCTCTTGAGGTGGTGGTCCATAAACTGAGTTCTCTACTATGGAGAAATTATCTCCAAATAATTCTTTGAACTTTTCCTTGTTATCCTGCACACCCTGCCAGATCTCTTCTACCAGTTCAGGACCCAAGGTGCGATCACGCTTAGCATCCCGTTCTATAGCAACAGGTAGCGATGTATCTACAAAAAGCATATAAGTGTCATAACCCATGGCATCGGCGAGTTTCTTCTCTCTAACCATTTTGTCAAATTTGCTACCAGTTCCGTCTATCAACATGCCCAGGCGACCCTCTTCGTATAAAGAACGTAAATTCTTTAAATGATCTTTTGCTATGTTACGAGCCGACTCTGGCTCATCAGGGTCTTGAACTATATCCCAAAGCTCGCTGCCTGGCAGTTCGGATATGTCCCGAAGGTCTTTTGGGTTGATTCCTAGCTTAGCTAACTCCCTCTCAAAGAAGCGATCAGAGTTTACATACTTAAGCCCAGTAGGTCCTAAAAAGCTTGAGTTTTCAAAGAAAGGCTTGCCCTTGCCAGTCCGAACACCAAAGATCACATCAGCTAGGTAGGACTTTCCGCTGCCAGGACCACCGGCTGTGAATACAGCCTTAAGAATCCCTGGGTCATATACACCCTCTTTAATTACTTTAGGAGCGCACAAGATAGACGAATGCCGCTGTTCCGTAATGACTTGGCGCACAAAATGGCGTAAGTTTACAGAAGGCAGCGGCTTCGTCATGTGAAGAACCTCTCTGAGATTAGTTCTTTTTAAGTAGGCGCTCTACGACACGCTTGAGGACAGCTTCGGTGAGAGCTTCGTCATCAACGATCTCAAGATCAAGAGCTTCTTCAAAGTCAGCCTTGGACTTGCTTTGGTCACCCTTGCGAGCGCCAGAGCCCTTGTGCTTCTTGTCATAAGCTTCACGCTCTTTCTTGTCTTCTTTGGCGTCTTTGTCTTTTTCGCCTTCGTAGTCGGCACGAGACTTAGATTGGTCACCTTTGCCCATACCATGCTTGCCCTCGTCGGTGCGGTTCATAGCCACACGGTTACGCATAGCTGGATCGCTGTCACGCATTGCGGGATCGCTGTCACGCATTGCAGCGTCCATGTCATCATCAGCGTCATCGTCAAGTTCGTCCGAGGCGTCCATGCCGGCATCCATGTCATCCATGGCGCTTTCATCGGCACCACCCTCAACTTCGATATCAACACCAGTTTCGGCGGCGATGGCATCGACGACAGCTTGTACGATATTTTCTACGGCTTCTTTTTCTTCTAGAGAAGCCTCAGCCTCTTCACCGGCTTCCATCTCTGCTTCACCAGCAGCGACCTCGTCCTCGGCGGCGTCCATTTCATCTTCCATAGCATCTTCTTCGAGGCTATCGATAAAATTCTCGGTGAGTGCTGGCATGTTTGCCAACTTGCCCCAGCGGCGGATAACACGTTCATTAATTAGCTTTGAAGCTTTCTTTGTCATTGTAATATACTCCTTGTTGTATTCGACGCCAAAGGCAATCAAATATAAATAGTTTGTTATATTGTAAAAGAACCTATTCGTCTTCTAATTCCTTAATTATTCCCATATCTCTCATTTTTTTAAATGCTCCGTGTTCTATTTGACTAACCCGAGGAAAACTAACTGCCATTCTTTCGGCAACCTCTCGTAAACTTAAACCTGCTGGGTATTTCCTTGCGCAGACCATTGCGCAATTCAAGTCTTCTTCGTAGCTCATCCAATTACGGCAACTAGTTTGGTCACATTCTACCTGCCACTTTTCGTGGACTTCGAAGCATTTTGGGTTGGGTCCGTACTGAATTTCGTCTTGAGTCGGAGTGCGATTGATTTCGTCTTGTTGTTCTTTTCCATCTTTACGATAAAACATTTTATTTCCTCCGCCCATCTTGAGCAGTGAGAATGTGGGTGCCGCTCTCAACAGTGCCAGCCGATGTTTGGCGAGCCCACTCAGCCTTGTGTTGAAGTTGGGCGATCGTGCGAGCACCAGAGTATGAAAGACCGCTCTGAATACCGCCTCGAAGATCGGCGAGGATATCCGTTACGCTACCCTTAAAGGGAATATACGATGCCACGCCCTCTGGGGTCGAAGACTTATTCCGCCAATCCATCTGAGCATCTTTAGATGCCATACCTCGATACTCTTTCATGCGGCTACCATCAGGAAGGGTGACAATCTGACCTGGACTTTCTTGGGTGCCTGCTAGAAGAGAGCCACACATTACAAAATCTGCGCCGGCTGCTAAGGCTTTGACAATATCTCCTGAGGTTTTGATTCCGCCATCTGCGATGATCTTAACATCACGATCTGTTCGGGCGCAGTCGAAGATCGTTTGGAGACCGGGTAAACCGTGCCCTGTGACAATCCGAGTAGAACAAATGGAGCCGCCACCAATATTACAGCGTATAGCATCAGCCCCCCAATCACTGACATTGTTTACACCCTCCAGCGTACAGACATTCCCTGCGATAATATAAATATCTTCACCGAAAGATTTGCGTAATTGTTCGAGTGCTTTTTTCATCATGACGTGATGACCGTGAGCCACGTCCACACAAAGCACATTGGCACCAAGAGAAACAACACTGGTAGCCCTCTCCAAATAGTCGCCTGTCACCCCGATCGCAGCAGCGACTAGAGATGTGCTAGCATGATTAGCTGCTTGGTTTACCAAGGCTCCCTGTTCAGGAATGGTATTATAACGATGGATAACAGCTAATCCGCCGGCTTGCGCCATGGCAATACTCATGTCTACTTCAGACACCGTATCCATCGGTGAGGCAAGGATCGGTAACCCCAAAGAGTGCTCTGAGTTAAGCCAACTGGAGATGTTTACCTCCGACCGACTTGTAATGTCACTGTACTGAGGCACGAGCAACATGTCGTCATAAGTGACCGCTTCTTTAAATTTCATTACTATTCTCCACAGCCGCTTTGGCTTTTTCTAGACAGTCAGGACAGAATAACCTGACTTGTTGTTCTTTGTTTCTAACTGTGACTTTCCAGGTCATATGCGCTTCACGAGTCTTAGGAAATTTTTTAGAACAGGAACTACAAGCTTTCGGAAGACGATCAAACATGTTCATCTGCTTAGAAAGCTTTTGCTCATGCTGCTGTGCTTTGGCTTTGTCCTGCTTTTTCTTTGCCGCTCGCTTAAGCTTCTTCTTGTGGCGCTTATCCATTGACCACCTCAAATGGCTCCGTGCGATAATCATACACCCATTGTGGAATTTTGTCTACTGGATAACGCAAGCGTGGCTTCGAGGCATAGAACTTGCGATAAGACACAACAGGATTGTCTGAGTGGAACTCTTCGGGCATAGCGAGCCGTAGTGGAGTACACTCTTGCTGTGGAAACAGATCAGGATCAAACATCTCAATGAGTTTGTGGAGGACTGCTTGGCACTTGTGTTCTTTACCAAAGCGATGCTCGTACTCGTCAATCATTGCCTGACAATGTAGAGCAAGGTTGGTAAAGTTGTTGGCTGACTCGGCAGCCCATAAGCACGAGGGGTGCTTTGGATTGAAGGAGCGGTAAGGGGCTTTCATCCCCTGCTCGTTCAATACTGTGGATAGAATTTGACATGACTCTAGAATCATCTTGACGACTCGCAAGTTGTCTTGAGAACGAGCAGATGCTTCCCAGTCAATTTGACCAGTCTCGGCATCGCCTTCAATAGCAAAGATATTCATATATCTTCCTCCCTGTGATACTACATTACCACAGGGTTTCTATCGGTCAAGTTTTATTTTAGTCTTCCTCAAAATAAATGTCGAGGAGACCGAACATACCTTCCAACTCTTCCTCTAGGACTGTGTCCTGCTCCAAGAGCATATTGGTTAGAATGACGATGTGCTCTCGCTTTTCCTTGAGTAGTTCTTCTGCTTCCCGCAGGGCTTGGGTCATAATCTCATTGACGGCTGTGTCGAACTGCTCTTTGGTGAAGTCAGACATATCAGCACCACGATTGCCGTAAGCGTCGGCATTGCCGAAATAAACTGGACCGACTGAGCCCATTCCGTAGTCTTTGACCATTGTCTCGGCTATTTGTTTGGCTCGCAATAAGTCATTTGATACGCCTGTTGATGTGCCTTCAATCCCATAAAACATTTTCTCTGCGATGTAGCCGCCCAGCAATACTTTGATTCTTGCGATGTTTTCTTTTTTGCTCCACGAATATTTGTCGTCTTCTGGGAGTTGCATTGTTAAACCGAGGGCTCTGCCGTGAGGAATGATGGTGACCTTGTGTAGAGGGTCGGCGTCTTCTAGGTAGTAAGCCAACAGAGCGTGTCCCGCTTCGTGGATTGCTGTAGCACGACGTGACGACTCCGACATCGCCATCGACTTGCGTGGTTTCCCCATGGTAATTTTGTCTCTCGCTCGATCAAAATGATCATCATCAACCACGGGAGCCTCTTCTAGTGCGGCTATGATAGAAGCCTCGTTAACTAGGTTTGCTAAATCAGCACCAGAAAAGCCAGAGGTTGTGCGGGCGATCATTTCAAGATCAAGGTTTGTATGAATGGGCACCTTGCGAGTATGGATTTTTAGTATTTCTTTTCTGCCACCAGCATCGGGCAAGCCCACAGAAACTTTTCTATCAAAGCGCCCAGGGCGGGTTAAGGCCTTGTCCAACGTCTCGACTCGATTTGTAGCCGCTAAAATAATAATGCCTGAATTCTCTCCGAAGCCATCCATCTCGACCAACATTTGATTCAGAGTCTGCTCCCTCTCGTCATTGCCCCCAGTGCCAGGTCCGCCTCTCTTTTTTCCAATAGCATCGATCTCATCAATGAAGACCACACATGGTGCTAACTGATGAGCCTGATCAAATAGATCCCTAACTCTAGACGCTCCGACACCCACAAACATCTCCACGAAGTCTGATCCGGCAGCAAGAAGAAACGGCACTTCTGCCTCGCCTGCCATGGCTTTGGCTAATAATGTCTTGCCGGTCCCTGGTGGACCATGTAGAAGAACCCCTTTTGGGAGCTTGCTACCCATATCTGTAAATTTTTTAGGGTTTCGCAAAAACTCTACAAGATCCTCAAGCTCTTCTTTTGCCTCATCACAGCCAGCTACATCCTCAAATTTAGTGGTGTCAAGACCAGGCATAATGAGAGTTGCGCTCGATTTTCCAAATGCGTCCATTCGACCGGCTGCGCCTCCGGCTCCCTTGGCACTATTTTTGAAAAAGCGATATAAAAAATAAAAAATTATTAAAAAAGGCAGCCACGTAATGAAAACACTTACCCAAATTGATGGCTCAGGTGGTTCAATAAACCTGACCTCTAAATTTTCATGCTTGGATAGGTCCTCAATAATGCCATCTGTGAGCGGGGCTGTCGTGACATACACGACATCCTTTGTCACCAACTTCCATGAGTTTCCCTGAATTGTAATTGAAGCAGAAGTTCGAGACGAACGAGCGTCTTCAAGAACCTTGATCATCTCTGTGTAGGAAACCTTATTGACAGAGTGGTGCGGCTGGTGGGAACCTACGCTTAAAATTACAAAAGCTGCCAACACAACCAAAAACCATATTAACAAACTTTTGTTTTTACTGCTAAAAGGCATATGTAGGTAAATCTCCGAAATCTATTACATAGTAAATAGTTCGGAGAGGTAGGTTATTTCACCAGCCGCAAGCCCTCTTCTGAGATATACTCAACTTGATAATCACGAGGGGCTTCGCCAGTCCATTCGACTTTTAACATCGGGCTCATTGCTCTTCGTGGTGCTGGAGTAGTTGATAGAACTAGCCCAACATAGCGTTGCCCAGCAATCGTAATCTCGACGAGTTGTCCAGGGCTGTACTTAGAATAAAGAGCCATCAGGGTTCACTCACAATATCCCAGCAGTTATTGGCGTTAGTAAGTGATTCCTCAATCCTCTCACCGGTAGAGATCATCTGCATCTTCACGTACTCGGTGGCGGGATAACCATTGCTTGGTCGGGGACCAGACTTGGCTCTCGCAAGAACCAAAGCCAACTGTCCACGGCGAGCACTATGACGGGCTCGTAAAATAGTTCCAGGCTGCTGGACTTTCCACATCTTATCCTTAACCAACATTACTCAACACCTCCCAGTTAATCGCCATATACATAATTCTCATTCCGCTGGGGAACATAACATCATACTCAGAATACTTTTCTTTTGCTGGTACAATGATAGCATACTCGCCGTTCTTGCGTATAGTGATATTATTTCGACACCACTTCTTTGCCCGCAGTAGAGTTCCTGGCTTGACATTGTCAGGATTCATATTGAGCCGTGAGTTATATGTTTCTCGCTGCATTACCACAACCTCTTCGTAAGTTTCCGCTCTGAAAGAAAGCAAGTGCTACCGTCAGGTCGCATAACTTTCCAGTGGTGGTTGTTAATCTTTTCCATCAAAAGAAGAGGAGCCTTTTTTTCTGCGAGATAAATAAACCAGTTGGTTGAATACTCGTCAATCGCTGTCTTTCTAATACGAACTAAATCACCTGAATTCATGATAAGATATCCGCCTCATTGTCAAAGAGCATGATGGTGTTATCCTCACAACCCAAGATATCTTCTAGTTCACTGAACTGTACGCAAGCTGGATAAACCTTAACTCGCTCCGGGAGCTTATCTTGGTCAATCCTGTAGGAGAGGTCATACTTCTCCTTGATTACCAGACCAATCGCTCCCTCTAGCCGTGTGCGAATGCCGGGAGCAAATTTGTCTAAAGCCTTTGGCGTTATTTTTACAATCTGCCCAACCTTCACGATACCTGCTCCAAGTTACAAACATAATCTACGAAGGAGGGCGTGCCGTCAAAAGGTTCACACACATAGAAGATGTGCTCCTCGGCTCCCTCATAATCTCGGTCAAACGTACAAGCGGGCGACACCTTGACAACCAAAGCAAGCTTGCCAGCCACATCTTCGTGACTGCTTTTGACCAGCATACCTGGCTGGATGCGGCAGCGTTTCTGGATTGAATTGTGAAGTTCTTTGAGTTCTTTGTCTTGTAACATCACTCTCTCCTTAGTACATGAAGGTGTTAGCGACAAGGTGATCAACAACCTCATCATGAATATCCATAGAACTTTGAGGGTGTTCGTGGATGGCGACATACCAAGCATCAAGTGCTGCTTGACCTTCGGCGTTGAGGATGTTTTCGATGTGTTCTTGAACCGACATTTCTCTCTCCTTACACCTTATACTATCACGGATAAGGTTGCTGTCAAGCTTTTTGTATTAGTTCTAGAGATTCTGGATAATGAATCTTGTTTTCGGGCATACCCTGTAGGTTAACCCATATAATCTCACCCCTGGCTTCAAAGATTTTTCGTATGAGGTATAATTCTTTGTTCCCTCGATGCCGAACCAAATCACCTGGCTTCACTCAGCACCTCCATATTGTCTTCGTGGGCTAGAACATTTTGACCGTCGTTCATACGCTTTACAATCCAGTTGTATCCACGACTTTGACGAACAATCAGTCCCAAAGTTTTATTGTGATACTTATCAACATTAACTAGGGCACCGACACCGAACCTATTTATTGGCTGCATTGATCAACTCCAAATCTTCCGGGCTGAATACCTCATTGTCGGGGAACCCATCTAGAAAATAATATGCGACCTTTCCCTTGATCTCCCGCTTGCCGTTGATCAGGTAAGCTTTGCCATTTTTATATTTTACCAAATCACCGGGCTTCACTAATCAACTCCAATTCGCAGAGGTTCTGTCCCCTGACTTCACCATCATTCCAGAGAACCTCTACAACATCCATAACACCCCAAGAGAGAACAATAACTCCTGCCTGACCATCCTCAAGGTGCCGAACCAGATCGCCTTCTTTCATTTTCATAACTACTCTCCGCTATCTACGAGCCAAACAATTTCCCACGCCTCGTGAAGACGGGGGGGA
>Ga0209645_1001854_pt1 | contig 10348 bp, 21 predicted proteins | sample ETNvirenome_6_30_FD_184070 | JGI IMG/M metagenome (GOLD analysis project Ga0209645, IMG submission 184070) | Marine viral communities from the Pacific Ocean - ETNP_6_30 (SPAdes) (version 2) | ecosystem: Environmental > Aquatic > Marine > Oceanic | place: Pacific Ocean | collected 2013-06-19
TATCCAGTTCATCCTGTGTGAAACTATCTTGTGGTAGTGGTAATCTTGTCATGTAAACCTCCGTTTTTTAAAAAAGTCAAAATGTCGGATTCGGTGATACCTAGTATCACAAGCAGACTATTCAGTCTGCTCATCCTGTTTTACTATTGCACGATAGAATAAGAATGTTGCTGATATGCTTAGTATAAATGATAAACACATCAAACTAAGTACGATAATACCTAGTGTCATTAGTATTGTTTCCATTACTTTTTCCTTTTGTATTCTGATCTTTTCTTACGATCATTGATGATTGCTTTTGTTAGGTTGTTAGATACCCATACAATGAATATCCAAATAGGTGCTGCAATAACTGATAGTATTAGTGTTGGATTAAGTCCAAGTATCATCCACATCATTACTAGTCCACCACCTAGTGATAGATATATTAGTACAAATGTACCAATGTATTCTGATCTATCTTGAAAGTGAAGTCCTTGAACTCCGTTGATTACTGACATAAATACTTTCTTGATTAGACCTAGTAAGTATCCCAGTATTGATAGTTCTTTCTGCATATCTGCCTCCTTTGTACATGATATATATTGTTAGAATTAGAATTAGAATCATACGGTGCTATCACCATTCCTTCCTGTTGGGGGGGGTATTATACCCCCTCACCTACCAATGTGTTGATGTCTGCATTTAGAATACTTTCTGCAAATTCTTCATGTTCCTCATCAGTTGGTTGTCTTAGTGTAGATGGTGTTGCTTTGTTTTTGTTCTTGTTTTCCAAAGCCTTTTCCCATGTTTCACCATAGATTAGTTCAAACTTAGATGACCAGGTGTCATATCTGTTAGTCCAATAGTCTGCTAGGTCAGACCATCCTCTGAATGTTGCAACTCTGTCATAGTCTTGTTGCTGACCAATCTCTGTTACAGTATCTACACGATCATCTTTTGCTTTAGTCAATGCTCTTTTAGCTTGATCTGCTCTGCTACTGGCATTGTTCATGCCTGTTCTAGCACCTAGACATTCATACATGATACTGTCTTTGCACCATCCTTGCATGAATGTTGTTTGTTGTATTGGATACAAACTGTCAAATAGTGTGTTCATATCCTGTTTACTAGCATCATTGATAGCTACTAGTTCTTGTGGATCTATTCTCCATTCAGTCATTATACTACCTCCAAATCTGTATTTAGATCTTTGATATCTTGTTCTTCCTGTAATGATAACCATTGTGCTTCTGCTCTATATGCTTCAGCAACTTCATGATCTCCTTCTAGTTCAGCATACTTTGCTTTATCTAGCATTTCATTTATCTTATCTTGATAGTCCATTACTTGACCTCCTTCATTCTTATACATATATCCATTTGATAATCTGTATAATCCTTATCCTGTGTATCTATTGTGATTCCCCATGAATCTCTAGATCCACCTTCTGATACTATCACTCCATCTATATCATGATCATCTAGTGATAAATCATTATACCAAAAGTCTATTTGATATTTTTCCTTTATCATATCTTTGATATCCTCTGCTATCTTTGACATGATTTCGTATGAGTTATAATCTTTGTTCATTGTGAACTCCTTTCAGATTTGAGCCAAATCGAAAGGATTTGATAGTTCTTGTCAGGTGCGACCAGATGATCGTCTTACATTAGGATAAATAAAAAGCCAGGCATCTTGTTGCATCCTTACCCCTCGTGGGTTGACAAGAACTATCAACATCCGTTTACCATAATCGAAAATCCGAGAGAGAGACTTCGATCCCCTGTAGGACAGTCATCCAGTCCGATAGGCAATAATAAGAAATCCGTACAATCTTGATTGTATACTTGATCTTAGGATTTCTACTGTCCGTGCAAACTCGTTACAATTTTTTACTTGACATGGTTACGGAGAGGTTGGTATCTATCGTTATGGCAAGAACACAGTTAGGCAAGAAAGACGGACTCACATATAAACAAAGGCAGTTAGTTGATACCCTCGTAGCTAGTAATTGCACCATAACCGAAGCAAGTCAAAAGGCTGGATATGCAAAGGGAGAAGCTGGTAGAGTAATAGCTAGTCGGACACTACGATTGCCAAAGGTACAAGCATACCTAATGCAAGAAGTATCCAACAAGTTAGGTCTAGGTTCTATCCACGCATCCTCAACATTACTACACCTTATACAAAATGGTAAGTCTGAGTATGTTAGACTAGAAGCATCAAAGGACCTATTAGATAGGATCGGAATGAAAGCTCCAGACAAGGTACAGCATAATCTGTCAGGAAATGTGTCTATCAAGATAGATCTAGACTAAAGGTAGGGGGGTTTGAAAACAGGGCGACAGCAGAGTGATAACCACCTCTACGCACACCATAGTTAAAAAAAGCACTTCAAAAAAATATTTTTTATAGTAAGGTTCGGATATGACAAAAGCAATTAAGTCCAGAGCATCTCTATATAATAAAAAAAAGAATGAATACAAACCATCTCATGGTGCTTTATATTACGATATATTGAATAACCATTATGATAGTTTTTCTGAGCAAATAGGAATACCAGGTAGTATTTTAAAAAAACAATCTAAATTTGAAGAAAATCTTTTAGATAATTCTAAGGATAAAGATACATTTAAAAGTAAATTAAGAACTAATAGAGCTGCTACTCCTATAGGAGATTATATGAGAAAATGGGTAAATAATAATTATGCTTTAGCAGTTCAGTTTTTATCTAAAAATAAAAAAACTAAATAATGGCAGATCCTAGACTAAAGAGAGCTGGAGTTAGTGGTTTTAATAAACCTAAAAGAACTCCTGGTCATAAGACTAAATCTCATATAGTGGTGGCTAAGTCAGGTGGACAAATAAAAACAATTAGATTTGGACAACAAGGAAAGAAGGTAGGTTCTGTATCAGGAACAGCTGGGAAAGCAAAGAAGGGGGAATCAAGTAGAATGAAAGCAAAAAGAAAATCATTTAAGGCAAGACACGCAAAGAATATAGCAAGAGGACCAATGTCAGCAGCATATTGGGCAAACAAGGTGAAGTGGTGAGTACAGTTAATAAAGCTGGTAATTATACCAAACCAACAATGCGTAAACGCATATTTCAAAGAATTAAGTCAGGTAGTAAAGGTGGAAAACCTGGACAATGGTCGGCAAGAAAAGCTCAGATGTTAGCTGTGGCTTATAAGAAAGCTGGAGGCGGCTATAAATAATGGCACTTGCCAAATCACAACGAAGTCTAAAAGCATGGACTAAGCAGAAATGGCGAACCAAGTCTGGAAAACCATCTGCTAAAACTGGTGAACGCTACTTACCAGAAGCTGCGATCAAGTCATTGACTGCTAGTGAATATGCAGCTACAACTAGAGCAAAGAGAAAAGGCAGTAGGAAAGGTAAACAGTTTGTTAAACAACCTAAGTCTATTGCTGCTAAAACAAAACCTTATAGGAGGGTTACATAATGCCGAATGTAGGAAAGAAAAAATATCCATATACTAAAGCTGGAATGGCTGCTGCAAAAAAAGAAGCTAAGAAGTCTGGCAAAAAAATGACCATGAAAAAAGGGTATGGTAAGTAATGGATTGGTTAAAAACACAATGGAATAAGTTAAATAGAAATGCAAAGATATTTGTATGCGCTGTTCCTGTCCTAATAATCTTAGGATTAATATTTAATTAAACATGAGATACGCAGAGGAGCTATCTTACGAGGATCGTCAAAGACTTCGTAAGATAGTGAAGAAGGAGCATTTTAAACATTATCCCAAAGATCTAAGGTTTTCAGATCATGAAGCTGATAAATTTATAGATTCTCTTTTACCAGAAACTATCTACAAGTTAATTAAACTATCTGTAGATCGTGGTATTGCTTGACAGGATTAAATTATAAAGCACCTGGAGAAATAATTAAATCCTTTATGAAGGATAATTCCTTCTTTAGAGGTGTTCGAGGTCCAGTAGGTTCAGGCAAATCTGTATCTTGTTGTATAGAAATCTTTAGACGAGCTGCCAAACAAGAACCATCTCCTGATGGAAAGAGAAAATCTAGATGGGCAGTAATCAGAAATACAAACCCTCAGTTAAAAACTACTACCATGAAAACATGGTTAGATTGGTTTCCAGAAAATACCTTCGGTAATTTTACTTACTCAGTTCCTTTTACACATCATATCCAAATCAATGATATAGAATTAGAAGTTATATTCTTAGCATTAGATAGACCAGAAGATGTAAAGAAACTACTATCATTAGAATTAACAGGTGTATGGATTAATGAAGCTAGAGAAATACCTAAGTCTATTGTAGATGCGTGTACTATGCGTGTCGGAAGATACCCAGCTATAAAAGATGGTGGACCTACATGGTATGGTGTGATAGCAGATACTAACGCACCTGATGAAGATCATTGGTGGTCTATCATGTCAGGAGAAGTACCACCACCAGATCATCTATCACAAGAAGAATCAGTTATGTTAGTTAAACCAGATAACTGGAAATTTTTTGTACAACCTCCAGGTATGTTAGAAAAAAAGGAAGATGATAAAATTAAAGGTTATGAGCTTAATGATAGAGCAGAAAATATTAAAAATGTTACACCAGATTACTATCCAAATATCATACGAGGAAAGTCTAAATCTTGGATTGATGTTTATGTTTTAAATAGATTAGGAACTATAGAAGATGGAAAGTTAGTCTATGGTTCATTTAGAGAAGATACCCATATAGCTAGTGAAGAAATAGAGTTTGCAGATACTACAGTATACATTGGACTAGACTTTGGACTAACACCATCAGCTGTATTTGGACAACGACTACCTGACGGTAGATGGATAATTAATCATGAGTTAGTTTGTTTTGATATTGGTACAGTTAAGTTTAGTGAAATGTTAAAGCATGAAATAATAAAGCATTGTGCTGATAAAGATTTAAAAATATTTGGTGATCCAGCTGGTGATTTTAGGGCGCAGACTGATGAAACTACTCCTTTTCAGATACTTAGACAGCAAGGTATCCAAGCCTTCCCAGCTCCATCAAATGATGTAGCTCTACGAATAGAATCAGTAGAATCTGCATTAAATAGGATGGTTGATGGTAAGTGTGGTTTCTTACTATCACCATCCTGTAAACAATTAAGAAAAGGGTTTCTTGGAGGATATCATTATAGAAGAATACAAACTTCTGGAGAAAGATATGAAGATCGCCCTAATAAGAATAAATACTCTCATGTCCATGATGCACTACAATATTTGATGCTAGGTGCTGGAGAAGGTAGATCTTTGACAGTAGGACCACAAAAACAAGGCGTTACAAATGTTTACAAAACTTGGAATCTGTATGAAAGAGGATCAATAAATAAGCGAGGTAAATGGGATATTTTCCGAAGGAGTGGCTAGTATTCTTTTATGATCCACCTTTAGAATCGTGGTATCATATATTCAGAAAAGGAGGAATGGCTCATTGTGGGATGTTTGCTTTTGACCATACAAAAAATGTATGGATTACAGTAGAACACATCCACAAAAGACTAGATGTCAAGATTTTATCAGGAGAAGAAATATCTTATGTTATTGATTACATTATGAATAACAAGGGTGTCATACTAAGATGCCCATTACAGAGAGAAAAATTCAAATTATTTCAGGGTGCATGGCTTAGAGAAAATAGTTGCGTAACTGTCATAATGAGGGTATTAGGTATTAATAGGTTGATTATAACACCTCATGGGTTATATAAATACTTAGTAAATAATGGATGTAAGAAATGGGAATATTTAGAACACCAAAATACAGAAAATCAGCAGCAGAAATAGCTATGGAAGAACAGATGGAGGAAGATCGTAAAAAAGCTGAAGAAGAAAAAAAACGATTAGAAGCAGAAGAAAAAAGATACAAAAAAAGATTTGGTAAAGGAATGATAGGTGTCAGATCATTATTTTCAAAAGCTGGAGGTGGAGGTTTTTTTAGTGATGGAGAAAAAAATTAATGGGTTCACAAAATTCAGCTAGTTCATCAAAAGGTGGGATGTCTAATAAATCTGCTAAATCAAGTGCAGTAGTACAAGGCATAAGAGCAGATGAATATGCTAAAAATAAATTAGGTATTACTGGTCCTAATGTAATGAATACACCAGCTGGTACACTAGTTACAAAAGGATTTACATCTTCTACTGTTCCCAATCAAATGTATGGTGCAGAATATCAAGCAGCTAGAAATGAATATTTAGCATCTCAAGGTTTAGGAACTGTTAGAGCTGATGGTGGCTTTATGACAGGAGTACAAACAGATAAAGGTTTAGTATTTACATCTCAAGCTAACGAAGCATATAAAGCATCTCAAAGAGAACCAATTCCTTTGTCAAAACAAATGTTTGAAAGTCAGCAAAGATTTACAGCTGGTGTAGCAGCAGTAGCAGCACTTGCTGGTATTCCTGTAATGCCAGGTGTTTTATATTATAAATCAAGACAACCATATCAAGATTACTTAAGTAAAAATAAACAAATGTTTTCTTACTCATCTGGTTCTAATCAAACAACTAAAGATTCTAATCAAACATCTGATCAGACAACAGAAATGGGAAATCAAGATCCTAATGAATTTAGAGCAGAAAATGAAGCTGCAAGAAAAAAATATTTAGCTAGTTTAAAAGGTGCAGAGTTAGCTAAAGGAGATAGAAAATTTATACAAACATCAAGTAAAGGATTTGGAAATACTTTCTTAGTTTAATGGAATATAATAACTATAGATCAGCAGCAAACACATCTTATGAAATGTCTGCTAAAATGTTTTTAAAAAAATACGCAGAATCAGATGCACTTAAAACTTTATGGAAATCAAAGTTTGAAGAAGCCTATGAATATACTATGCCAGGCAGAGAATCATTTTATGATGAATCTCCAGGTCAAAAAAGAACAGATAGAATATTTGATGAAACAGCTGTAGTAGGTATACAAGAATTTGCTTCTAGACTACAAGCTGGTATTACACCTACATTTGGTAGATGGATTAATTTAAAATCAGGTATTGAAATAGCACCTGATATAGCTCCTCAAATAGATGAGCAACTAGATTCAATTACACAATATGTATTTGAAGTTTTACATAACTCTAATTTTAATCAAGAAGTACATGAAGCATTTATGGATTGTGCTATTGGTACTGGATGTTTACTTGTTAATGAAGGTACATCATCAGAACCTATTGTATTTAATGCAATACCATTACCTCATGTAACTTTAAATAGTGGACCAAATAATAAAATAGATTGTGTATACAGAAAAAGACAAATTAGATTAGGAGATATCAAAGTATTATATCCTAATGCAGAACTTGATGAAGTTACTTTAAATCAACTTACAAATGATCCTGACCAAAAGATTTCTGTTATTGAAGGAACAATGCGTAATTATTCTGATCCTAATAAAGAAGTTTATGATTACATTGTTTGTATATCAGAACATGAATCAATTATTGTACAAGAACAATACAAAGGTGCTGGTTCTAATCCATTTATTACTTTTAGATGGAACAAAGCAAGTGGAGAAGTATATGGTCGTGGTCCAGTATTCAATGCTATGTCTGCAATCAAGACTACAAACTTAACTGTAGAACTTATACTAGAAAATGCACAGATGAATATATCTGGTATTTACCAGTTAGAAGATGATGGTGTAATTAATACAGATAATATTTCTTTAGTACCTGGAACAATTATTCCTGTAGCTCCAGGATCTAGAGGTTTACAACCAATACAAGGTGCTGGAAGATTTGATGTTGCACAATTAGTATTAGAAGATATGAGAAACAATATTAGAAAAGCATTATACATGGATACTCTTGGTCCAACCAGAGGTACACCTATGTCTGCTACTGAAGTTGCAGAAAGAATGGCAGATCTTTCAAGACAGATTGGATCATCATTTGGTAGATTACAGTCAGAGTTTATACAACCATTAATCAAAAGAGTTATTTATATATTAAAAAAACAAGGAAGAATTGAAATACCTAGCATTGATAACAAAGAAATAAAAATTATACCAGAATCACCACTATCAAGGGCGCAGAATGAACAAGATATTGCTGATGTAAATAGATTTAATGCTACTTTAGGACAAACTTTTGGTCCAGAAGTTCTAAACTTAATTGTTAAACAAGAAGAAGTAGCTAGATATTTAGCAGAGAAAATGAATTTACCTGAAAAGTTAATTCGTGATGCTGCTGAACAACAACAAGTGATGCAACAAATGCAACAACTACAACAAATGCAACAAATGCAAGGAGGACAAGGTGGCTTGGGAGAAGTTACACAACAAACCTGAGGGTTATTACCATTCAATAGACGGATTTAGCAGATCAAAAGCATCAGAAATAGAACTAAATGCTGATATTGCTGCATTATTTAATACAGAGCTAGGAAAAAAGGTTTTAAATTACTTAAAATCTATTACAGTAGATGCTGTGGCTGGTAGGGATATTACAAATGACCAGCTTAGACATTTAGAGGGGATGAGATATTTATATTTTATACTCAAAAAAAGAATAGACACACATAAGGAGAACTAATGTCAGAAGAAGTAACACAAACTGAAACTCAAGAATCAGTACAAGAGCCAGTACAAGCTACAGAAAAAGAACAAGAAGTATCTAGACCTGAGTATGTACCTGAAAAGTTTTGGGATACAGATAGAAACGAAATTAAAGTAGAAGAATTATCTGCATCATACAATTCTTTAGAAAAGAAGTTAGGTATGAGAACAGATGAGCTTTCTAAACAAATAAGAACAGATATAGAACAAGAAGCAAAGACATCTATACCTGAAAAATATGAGATAGTTTTACCTGAAATACCAGAAGAAGTTAATATAGAAGTTAATGAAGATCAGGAACTGTTAAAAGAATGGTCAAACATTTGTAAGGAAAATAATTTATCACAAGATGTATTTAACAGAGGTGTTAATGCTTTTGTTAATAATGAGATAGCTGGACTACCTAATCTAAAAAGTGAAATGGAAGAACTCGGCGATAATGCTAAGTCTAGATTAGAAGCAGCAGAACTATGGACAAAGAAGTATCTGTCTAATGAAGCATATGATGCTATGAGTAGACTAGCTTCAACAGCTGAAGGTGTGAAAGCTATAGAAGAAATAATGAATATTACTAAGAGCAAACCATTACCTAATGCAAATACTGTAGTAGATGCTGAGTTAGAAGAAACAGATCTAAGATCTATGATGAGTGATCCTAGATATTATGATCCATCAAGGAGAGATCCAGCTTACTACGATAAAGTTACAAAACTTTATGAAAAAAAGTACGGATAAAAAGAAAGTATTTCCTTACAAGAAATATAGATTTCACTGGGAAGATCCTACAGGACATAGTGAATGGATGTCTAAAAGTGATATGGAGTTCATAAAACCAGCTGAAATAACTACAGAAGCCTTCCTTTATTCAAAGAATCAAAGACATATCAAGACTTTTGCCTCATATATTGAGGAAGATGATGGATCATATACATATGCTGATGTCAATGTTTTTCCATCATCTTGTCTTGTAAAGATGTTAAAAATATAATATATCTCAACTAACAAGCCGAAGTAGACTGGAATATGCCCAGTTTGGATAACATACAAAAGTTTATAACGACAACTTGGATTAGAACAATACGAAAGGTAAAAAATGACAGCAACTATAGACCAAGCCTTTATTAAGCAGTTCGAAGCAGAAGTGCATATGGCTTATCAAAGAATGGGCAGTAAGCTCAAGAACATGGTCCGTAATGTCAGTAATGTAAAAGGAAGTACTGTTCAGTTTCAAAAAGTAGCAAAAGGTTCTGCTTCAACTAAAGCAAGACACGCCGAGGTTGTCGCTATGAACTCTGTTCACTCGAATGTAACTGCAACACTATCAGACTTTTATGCCGCTGATTATGTGGACAAACTAGACGAACTAAAAGTAAACATTGACGAAAGAAATATCGTAGCACAAAATGCTGCATATGCTCTAGGTCGTAAAACTGATGAGATCGTTACTGATACTTTTGATGGTAGTGCAACAGCATTAGCTAATAACTCTGCTGGTTCAACTACTGGTATGAACTTAGACAAAGCTCAGAATGTTTTTGAAATCTTTGGAAACAATGATGTTCCAGATGATGGACAAAGATACTGGGTAGTCGGTCCAAAACAATGGTCTGATCTTTTAGATATTGATCAGTTCTCAAGAGCTGAATATATCGGAGAAGCAGATCTACCTTACAAAGGTGGCATGACAGCTAAAAGATGGTTGTCTTTCATGTGGATGGGCTTTAGTGGTCTACCAACATCTGGTTCAACAGATAGACACACAATGGCTTTCCATAAATCA
>Ga0209645_1001857_pt1 | contig 10339 bp, 10 predicted proteins | sample ETNvirenome_6_30_FD_184070 | JGI IMG/M metagenome (GOLD analysis project Ga0209645, IMG submission 184070) | Marine viral communities from the Pacific Ocean - ETNP_6_30 (SPAdes) (version 2) | ecosystem: Environmental > Aquatic > Marine > Oceanic | place: Pacific Ocean | collected 2013-06-19
TTTAGATATTACAACACTCGGCACAGCACAAGCATCTAAAGCTGTAACAGCAGATGCTAATATAGATATTACAGGAGTAAGGAATCTTACTATGACAGGTACATTGACTGTAGGTGGTAATACAGCTACAACATTACAAGCTGTATATCCTGTAGGTTCTATTTATATTAATGCTTCTGTATCAACTAACCCTGCGACATTACTCGGTTTTGGCACATGGGTAGCATTTGGTGCAGGTCGTACCATGATTGGTCTTGATGCGTCAGATACAGATTTTGACAATGCAGAAGAAACTGGTGGCTCAAAAACAAAAACATTATCTATTTCAGAAATACCATCACACACTCATACTATTGCAGCTAGTAATAATGATAGTGATGCAGGTGGTATATCGCAAGGTAATGTTATAGGAACAACTAATGTAAATACTGGTGCAACTGGAGGAGGTTCTGCGTTTAGTTTAGTACAACCATACATCGTTGTGTATCTTTGGAAAAGGACAGCATAATGCCATTGTTTCAAGTAGGACCACCAGCAGGTATGGCAAAAGATATTAACCCTACTGCACTGCCTAATGAAATATTTTCGCACACAGAAAATGTAAGGTTTGAAGATAATGCAGCTAAAAAAATATTAGGACATGATAGTGTATTTACTGCACCATCAGTTGCTCCTTATTTTTTAATTAATTTAAGTGGCACTACTAATTATTGGTTTTATGCAGGTACTGCAAAGATATACAGAACTGACGGAACTACCAATGCAGATGTTACAAGAACATCAGGTGGTGATTACAGTACAAACTTAACAGGAACAGGAAACTGGGTAGGTTCTATATTTAACAACAATGTAATACTTTGTAATGGTGTTGATGACCCACAACTTTACGACACTTCAAGTTCTAAGTTTATTGATTTAACTAACTGGTTAGCAAATACGACTTGTAAATCTATAAGACCTTATGGTAATTATTTGATTGCACTTAACATGACAGAGTCAGGAAATGATTTGCAAAATAAAATAAGATGGTCTGATACTTCTATTACCATACCTAGTACCTGGACAGCGAGTGCCACCAATGATGCAGGTTCAACAACCATAGGTGATGATGGTGATTTTATAGTAGATGGTTTTCCATTAAACAAATCATTTATTATTTATAAAGAAAGAAGCACATGGTTAATGAACTACATAGGTGGAAACCTTGTATTTAGTTTTCAAAAGTTATTTAACGACACAGGTATATTATCAAGAAACTGTGCAGTAGAGTTTGATGGCAAACACTTTGTAGTAGTTGAAGGAGATTTAATTGTACACAATGGTGTGTCTAAAGAATCTGTTGCTACAAATATAATTAAAAGAACTTTGTTTGATGAACTAGATGGAACAAACTATAAAAATATATTTGCAACTCATAACAAACAAAAGAATGAAATATGGGTATCTTATCCAACAGTAGGTTCTACTTTTTGTAACAAGGCATTGATATGGAACTACAGAAAAAATGCGTTTAGTTTCAGAGACTTACCTGACATACTTCATATATCAACAGGCATTGTTAATCCTGGAACATCTACTGAAATATGGTCAGGACAATCACAAAGCTGGATAGCATACGACACTACAGAAAACTGGGGACAAAGATTTTATAATCCATCAGAAGTAAACTTATTGATGGCAGGTACAGGTGATACTAAATTTTACAGAGCAGACCAAGGTTTTGATTTTGCAGGTGCAAACTTTACTATGACTCTTGAGAGAAAAGGTTTAGTCCTCGATGGCAATACCAATACAGTAAAACAAGTTAGAAAGCTAACACCAAGAATGGCAGGAACAGGAACTGCACAAATATCTATTGGTAGTTCTATGTCGCCTAATGGCACATACACTTTTGCTACAGCACAAGAATACAACCCTAACAGTCAAAACAAAGTAGATGCTAGGGCAACAGGCAAATACATAGCAGTAAGATTTCAACATACATCATCATCGACCTTTGAGTTAAATGGTTACGATTTAGAATATGAAGTAATAGGAGAAAGATAATGGCACAAGCACCAAGATATACACCTAACCCAGTTCCTGATAACCCTGAAGATTTACCAAAATATATACTAGAAGAATTAATTAAACTACAAGGTGCATTACAAGAATCACCTACTACTTTTATTGAGGTTAAAAACGCAACACCTGAAAGAAAGAAACAAGGAGATATAGTTTATGCTGACGGCTCAAACTTTAATCCTGGAAGTGGCGAAGGAATTTACTTTGTAAACGCAGCAGGTAATTATACAAAATTATGAGTGCATATATATCAGGTATATCTAACGATAGAATTGACGATGTTTGGGATACTGTAAAATTATTTATTGAAATGGGAAACAGTAAAAGCAAACAAGAAATGGGCATAGATGACATATACGAAAAATTAATTAATAGAGATATGCAGCTATGGATTATCCAAGATGAGTATGCAGAAATACTTGCAGCACTTACAACAGAAATAATGATATACCCAAAGAAAAAAACTTGCAGAATTGTTACATTAGGTGGCACTGAACTTGATGAATGGGTAGAAGGATTGTTGCAAGTCATAGAGACATGGGCAATAGATAATGGATGCGAAGCTATGGAAACAGCTTGTCGCAAAGGTTTTATCAAAAAGATTAAAAAGTATGGGTATGAACATACATACACTATACTTGGAAAAGAATTAACTACACTACACTAGAGGTAAATTATGAGTAAAGGTGGAGGAACAACAGTACAAAAGGCAGACCCTTATGAAGGGCAACGACCTTTTTTAGTGGACACATATCAACAAGCACAAAATTTATACAATCAAGGTCCAATGCAATTTTTTCCTGACAGGACATTTGCATCACCAACAGAACAACAACTAACAGCAGAGCAAATGGCAACCCAAACTGCACTAGGACCACAGTCGCAGTTAGCAGGGAATATTCAAGCAGCACAGAATTATAGTTTAATGTCACCTCAAAACTTAGCAACCAATCCTTACTTAGCTGGTGCAACAACAGCAGCACTAAGACCTCTACTTACTCAAACGCAAGGATTATTGCAACAAGCAAGAAGAGATGCAACAGGTGCAGGACAACTAGGTAGTGACAGACAAGCTATATTAGAAAGCAATGTTATTGGTAATTACTTACAAAGAGCAGGTGATATAACATCTAGTATGTATAGCGATGCTTTTCAACAAGCACAACAAAATCAGTTAAGAGCATTAGCACTAGCACCACAAACATTACAAGCATCTCTAGTTCCTTCTCAGACACTAGCATCTGTAGGAGCTATGGAACAAGCTAGACAACAACAAGCTATTGATGATGCAAGAGCAAGATTTGAATTTGCACAACAAGCACCAGGTCAAGCACTAAAAGATTATACTAGTGTTATACAAGGCACAGTATTACCTGGCACACAAACAACATCAGGGTCTGAACCTAGCTTTGGGCAAAGAGCATTAGGTGCAGGATTAATGGGATTAGGTACTTATGGAGCAGTTGGTAGTGGAGCATTAGGTGGAACAGCAGCAACAAGCACAGCAGCAGCAACAGGATTAGCAGCATATGCAACTCCAATAGCATTAGCAGCAGCAGCATTAAGTTTATTTAGTTAGGAGAAATTATGTTAGGAGATTTTACATCGGTATTTCCATTTAGTTTATTTAGAGATAAAGAAGAAGAAACTAAATTATATGAGCAAAATATACAAAGGAACTTAAGTTTGCTAAACGAATCTAACCTGGATAATTTAAGGACTGCATATAGTAATGACCCTAGTTTTTTTACACCAAACTTTGACCCAAATTTAATTACAGTAGAAGATAGAATAAATGTTAAAGATATGAAACCTGATTTTAAAAATGTTACAGATAATATATATGAAATAAAAATGGGAACTGGCGACATAAGATATCAAATAGGTGAAGGAGGAACAGCTAAAAAAACAAACATCACACCTAAAAATATAAATGCTATAAATGAATTTTTAGATAAAGAAAATCGAATGTCAAAATTTAGAGGTGCTAACACTGTTTATACTATTAATGATACGGCAGGAGAAACATTTAACCCAAATTTAATGACTTCAATAAAGTCACAAATAGAATCACAACCTATACAAAGTGCAATAACAGACGATGCAGCAAAAAATATTATGAGTATGTTTGATACAGGAAATTATGGTATGCAAAATACTGTTGCTAAACCTGTAAATGATATGCAAAATACTGTTGCTAAACCTGTAATGGGAACATCAAGCATGATGAATTTGTTACCATTTTTAATGGCAGCAAGTAAAAATAATCAACCCAAAGTAGCACCAATGCTTACAGCAGTAGCTAATCCAGGATTATTTGCACAAAGAGAAAAAGATTTATATTCAATGTTTAGGAGTTAATATGGCAAAAGATGACGACCCTTTAAAAAGTATAGCTGAAGGATTGGGAGGTATTGTTGCTCCTGCAAGTTTAGCTAACGACCCAGCAAAAATGTTAGAAGCAATACGCAATGCTTCTCTTATAAGATTAGGTATAGGTTTACAAACCGATATGAGAGCAGGTGAGTCTGCATATACTCGCATGGGAGAGGTTGCAAAAGATGCAGCAGCACAAGTAAAAACATTAGCAGATGCACAAAAAGGAATAGGTACAAAAAGAAAAGATTTATCAACAGAAGCAGGTAAAGCACAAACATCATATAGAAAATTATTTTATCAACCTGATGAGCTTACTGGTGCATTAACACAATTAAGACAAGATTTTATGACAGCAAAAATAACACCACCTACACAAGAGTTTTTTAAAAATAATTTATTTACACAAGAATACTTTTTAGGAAACACAGGGCAGATGGAAGCATATTTTGAATTTCATAAAGGTCAAACAAAAACAGCACGAGAACGAGGACAAGAAGGTCCAACATGGGAAGAAAGTTTTAACACTTACAATATAATTAGGAATTTAGGAAGTTAATGTTTTATGGCAGAAATATCACAAGAAGATATAGAGTTATTTAATACTATAAACAATACAGTTACTCCAGGTAAATCCGTTGTAGACCCAAGTGATGTTGAATTATACGATAGAATAAATGCAGGTCAATATGAAACTATTATAAATGATGAAATTGGTACTGACCCAAACAATGTTCCTGGCATATCTAATGAAAGGGAAGCTATGGCTTTTGCAGGAACTATGGGAATGTTGGATACTTACAGAGGTATCAAACAATATTTTAATATTGATGAAGAACAGATGCGAATGGACCAAAAAAAACTTAATGCAATATTTAGAAACAAAGATTATGGTGGTAAAGCATTTGCAACTTATATGGGTGGTATCATTGCTGACCCTGCTGGATGGGTTATACCATTAGCAAAAGCAAAGTCAGTAGCATCAATGGTTAAACAAGGTGTTGCATACGGAACAGGACTTGGTGCTGCATCTTATGTTGATGAGGACATGGGTCTTACAAGATTAGAACAAGCAGGATTAGGTGCGATAGGTGGTGGAGTTATAACAGGCACACTAGGTTTAGCTGCTAGAAGATGGGCAGGATTCGACACTCCTGCTGTAACAAGAAAAGAACAACTAGAAGAATTGCCAAGCAAAAATTTACAAATAGAACAAACAAGAACTAAAGCATTAAGAAGGCAAGATGCTGAATTAGCAAGACTTACATCCACAGAAGAAAAACTTACAGCAATACAATCTTACAAAAAAAATGTAGCTATCCCAACATGGGAAGCATGGGTAAGAAATCCTATGAGACCAATAGGTATGGCAACTGGTGGATACGTTGCATACAATATGCTTGATTTAATACCTGAAGAACAACAACAAACATCGACAGATTTTTTAAGGAATGTTGCATTGGTAACTGTTGGCATAGCAGCAGGTAAAAAATCAGGAGACTTCTTAAATAGAACAGAATTCGTAAATAAAGCTATTCATGGTATAGCTCCTGACAGCAGGATGCACCCTGAGTTGTTGAAAGCTGCAAGACAACTTGACGGCAGAGTAGCTTCATATCATGCAAGATTAGCAGCTCTTAGTAATGATGTCAGTAAGTTAAACGATGGCGATAAAAAAATATTATATAATCTTATGAGTGGAGATTTAGGCAGAGATGAGTTACTTGCTTTATCAAAAAACGAAATGATAAGCAGACAGCAAAGAATTGTTCCAGACATAAATCCAAAAACAAAAAAACCCTGGACTAAATCAGAAATATCTCAGCTCCCAAAAACAGAACAACTAGCATTTAAAAATAAAGCCATGGAAAATAAAAATATATTTGATTTTTTAGGCATAGGTTTACCAGTTGAAACAAATAAATTATTAAAAATGAAAGACGAGCAAGTCCAAATAATGAAAGAGATAGGAGAAGATTTAAGATTATCAGGACTTATAGATGATGCGACATATAAAACCAACATAGATACATTTATTAGCAGAAATTATGATGCGTGGAATCAAATACTTGGACCAAAAAAAGCTAACAAAATAACCTCTACCCTAGATAAAATAAAAGGAGATGGTTTATTTAGCAGAGGTGTTGTTTATAATTTAGGAAACAAAGCTACTTTTACTAAAGATGAACTGGTTGATATTGTTCCTGCTCTTAGAGCAGAAAGAAAATATGACTATAGAATCAATCAGACATATGGAAAAATAAAAGACAATCAAGGAAATATACTTAACAGGATTGACGATGTAGCTGACCCACAATATAACAAGGCACTTACACCTGCAAAACAAGCATCTAATTTTGGTGTAGTCATAAGAAAAAGTAAAGATAAACCTGAAGAATATGAAATTATAACTCAGCTATCAAAAGAGCAAAGAAAATTTTTTAAAGAAACAGAAGATGTTTCTTTTTCACTAGCCAAGACAGCATTAGAACTTAGAACTACTGCTGGTATAGGTAAATTTTATGCTTCACTTTATGAGCAAGGTATAAACAAAGGTTTTGTTTTAGACTCAAACACATCCTTATTACAAGAATTAAATCGTAAAGGACTTACTATTGAAGCAGGTGCTGGTAAAAATGGCAGACCTGTAATTGATACGGCAGAAACTGTTGCCATTAAACAACAAATGTTAGCACTTAGAACACAAGACCCTACACTTCCTGAAAGACTTAGAACTGGTCAAGATGCGTATGGACAACCATTAGGTCGCTTTCCATATATTAACCAAGGAAGATATGCAAAATTACAAAAAGAACTAACAGAAAAACAAGACGCAGCATACAAAGAATATTTAAAAATACAAAAAGAAAATGAAGCAAAGTTTAAAAATGCAACAGTCGATAACCCTTTTCCTAAAGAAATAACTTTAGCAGATGGAAGTAAAATAACAGAAGATTTTGTTTATGTACCTAAAATAACAGAGCCTGACCCAACAGGAACAGGCAAAGCAGTAACAAAAATAGGTGGCGAAGGAGGAACAAGTATTCCAACTTATGGCAAACTTAACGGAACATTAGTACGCAAACAAGAATACTTAGATATGCAGTTACTTAAATCATTAAGAGAAAATGATGGTTCAAGGTTTATGGGCGAAGGATTTTTTAAATTAAATAGTTTTTGGAAAAAAACAAAAACAGTTTATAACCCTGCTGTTCATGTAAACAATTATGTTTCAAATTATGCACTATATTATGGTGGTAATGGTGCATGGAAACAATTAGGTAAAGTGCATATAGATGGAACGATAGGACAAATTCTTGGTTTTGAAAGAGGTGTAGTTAAATGGGATGATTTAGATGATGACCTCAAACATATGTATAAAAATGGTGTTTTCGGTAGAGATTTGATATCAGCAGAATTAAAAGCAAACGAAGCAGAACAAATAGCTAAATTGTTTAAAGTAAAAAATGCTGAAGTAAACGGCAACTGGTTATCAGATGCTATTAACACAATAGACAATCAAGTTAGCAAAGCAAAAATTTTTAATCCTGTAGTAAAGGGAGGTAAAAAAGTTGGCACTATAATAGATGAAAAAGTATCTGCTTATTATCAACTTGAAGATAGGTTATTTAGAGTAGCTTTGTATAGAAGTAGACTTAACCAAGTCAATCCAGCAACAGGTGTTAAGTACACTAGAGATGAAGCAGCAACCGATGCTATCAAACAATTTGTAGATTACAATATAAAATCAAAATTTATAAACGCAACTAGAGCAACATTTGTGCCTTTCTTGTCATACTCTTACAGGATAATACCGAGACTTGCTGAAATAGGTGTCAAACATCCTGAGAAAGTAGCTGTTATTGCAGCATTGGGTTACGCAGCAAATGACATAGGAAGAATGGCAACAGGTGCAACGAGGGATGAAGTAGAAAGAGAAAGAAAATTTATGCAAGAATACAACAAACAAAATATGTTTGGATTAGGAGCAATGCCTGAAGCTAATATAAGAATTAAAGGTGGTGATAAACCTAAATATTTTAACTTTAGCAGAATGTTGCCAGGTGGAGATGTGTTTATGATGGGAGGTGCAACACCAGGACAAGTCCCATACGCACCAAGGTTTGTACAACCAGGTGGTCCTGCATATGGTTCAGCATTAAGAGCAGTGGGTATTGACCCATTTACATTAGGAAGCACACAAACAGATGAAGCAGGTATGAGTAGAACAGAAATAGGATTAAATAGAGCAGGTAAAATTTTAAAAGATTTTATTCCAAACATACCAATGCTCCCAGGTAGTTTTTCTACGGCTAAAATAAACAGAGCATACGAGAGAGCAAAAGATGATGGTCCAAATTACAACACACTTGATGACCCACTCACAACGACAGAAGCATGGTTAAATTCATTTGGTTTTAAAATAAACACAGCAGATATAAATAGATTACGCAGGTTTACATCGTCAGAGATGATTAAACTGCAATCAGATTTTAGTGCAAAAAGAAAAAAATTAAATAATGATAGAATGAAAGGGAAAATAAGTTACGATGAGTATTTGGAAGAAGTACAAATATTAAAATTAGATTTAAAAGAAGCATTAGATGACATAAAGGAGAGAGAATGATACCAATGGAATTACTGTCAATGTTAGCATCCACTGTACTAGGTGGCATCATGTCTATCATGGCACAGAAAGGACAAGCCGAACAAGAAAAACAAAAGATGTTAATGCAAAGAGCAGGATTTGCAGCTAAACAAACCGACAAAGCTCGTAATGTTTCTGACCCACATACTAAACACACAAGAAGATGGATAGCATTGATGTGCGTATTCAGTATTATTGTAGTGCCAATCGTTGCACCTATATTTACTGATGTAAACATTGCATATCAAATAGTAACTGAAGCTGACAGTGGTTGGTGGATATTTGGTTCTACTTATGAGACCTCATACTTTGAAGAAGGCAATACAATTTTTATAACTAACTTACAATCACACACGATATTCTCGATTATCGGACTTTACTTTGGAGGGTCTTTAACTAGAAAATAATTATGGCAATCGAAAGAGCAGGTGAAAAATTTTCAGGATACAACAAACCAAAAAGGTCTAGGAAAGGTGGCAAGAAATTTGCCGTGTTAGCTAAAGAAGGCAACACTATAAAACTTATTAGATTTGGTGATGCCAACATGACCATTAAAAAAAATATACCATCAAGAAGAAAGTCGTTTAGAGCAAGACACAAATGTGATACTGCTAAATCTAAATTAACAGCAAGGTATTGGTCATGCAAAAAATGGTAAAAGGATTAATTGCATTAGTATTAATAATATTAGTTTTATGTATTGAACAATCAATAGCCGACACTACATCTAGTGGTGCTACTGACCTCAACCAAACTAATACAAGTGGCACTAACACAAGTATAAGTGGTGGATATAGTTCAGAAACAACTTATCAATCAGGTAGTAGTTCCAATACTACAAATACTACCAACAATAATTCTAATACCAAAACTCCTGTCAATCCTGCTAATGCTCCTGCGATGTCTGTTTATGGAACAGGTGGTGATAGTTGTTCGCTAGTTATATCAGGTGGTATTTCTGTTATGGGTTTATCGTTTTCAGGTGGTGGTTATGTAGCTTTAGATGAAGCCTGTGAATTAAGAAAGAAAAGTAAACTATTAAATAAACTAGGCATGAAAGTTGCAGCAATAAGTTTAATGTGTCAAGACGATGCAGTCTTTGATGCTATGATGAACGCAGGTACACCATGTCCTGTTGATGGATTGATTGGCGAACAAGCAAAAGCAAGATGGTTAGAGAAAAGAAAAGAAGATTTATCTAACGAAACTAGCAAAAGGTCTATGACATGGAACGATTAATATTTATATTAT